>Ga0307507_10000348_pt1 | contig 94309 bp, 60 predicted proteins | sample 7_EM_MG_FD_207223 | JGI IMG/M metagenome (GOLD analysis project Ga0307507, IMG submission 207223) | Populus trichocarpa ectomycorrhiza microbial communities from riparian zone in the Pacific Northwest, United States - 7_EM | ecosystem: Host-associated > Plants > Roots > Unclassified | place...
GACATCAACCGCATCTACTGCATCACGAATCAATCAATATTCATCGTCTGCGTCATCTCTATCATCAAATAGACCCTCAAGACACCTCCGCTGTGACCTTATGACCTTGTAATTCCAACACTGCATGCCAAGGATTCTAATGCATTTCGTAAACGACTAATAATTTATCGATCTTATCGGATAAGATTTTATTTTTGCCTACCCTGTCTGCCCGTATCTCTACCCCGTGTCTCCTTGCGTCTCCTTGTGCGTTTCTTTGCACGTCTTATGGGGGTTAGGTAAAGAGGTGCAGAGACAGACGTAAAGACGCGGAGATATAAAGGCGTAGAGGTGCCTCTGGCTAAATTGAGCTGCGACTCTAAAAAATAAGCTCTAAGCCACTAATTTTGCCCCGACAGAATGAAACTTGGCAGAAGATTCGGACAGTAAAGTTGTTCGGATCTTGGCCGGATGAGGCGCATGAACCAAAACTATCTTTAATTGGCAAACGACATCTTTTCATGAAGTCATTCCGGTCCCAGTTTAGATCAGCCATTACCGGCACGCCCGTGGTCGCGAACACAGCAGATATTTCCGGCATTACGAATTTGATACCAGTAGGGCATTTTGAACCATACGAAACGTCCGATCTGCCAAAAAACAAGAATCCTTTCCTCCTCAACGCTGCTGATCCAGCAGCGGTCCTTCAGCTTACTCCCGAAGCAATTAACCGGTTTCTTCTTCCAATGTCGCCTGAAGTTCAAGGCGAAAGGATGGCACAGTTATACAAACAGTCCATCCTCGCGTGCAAATATAGCTGAATCATCGACGGCAAGGAAATCGGTTCAGATGCTCCGTCGTTACGCGTAATACGTATTCGGTTAAAACCCCTGCCAGAGCAGAAGAAGACCCTAAAGGGATCGCTAGAGTCATATGGATCGAATTCTTACATTCCAGGGCCGCCCTGAAATACCATTCAATTTAAAACTCGTCCGAGAATTGACCTAAGTAGTATTCTTTCGCCCAATAAGATATCTTGCTGAATGGGACGGTAGCGAGAGGATCCGTGGCCTGAGGAGGGATATGGTGGCAATAAGGAAAAGGAGAGACTCCGTCATCTCATGACCGTGTTCCACATAGAGATTAGCGACAAGTTGGGATTCAACCCCAAGAATTGTGATCACGAGAAGTTACTTTGACAAGTGGTAAACCAATCACCAAAGCTAAATTTCTAGCATGGGAACTGGGAATCAGAACCATACTCTAAAGCAGAAAGTGTTATTGTGGGCACACTGGCCGTGGTTACGAATACTAACGGAAGTGTTTGTCATTGCATTGGGATTCCATGTCCTATCATCAATGCCCACAATTCTGAAGTTCATCAGACCATCGAAAATGAATTTAACGGGGAAAACCAGTTCAAGATCCTCTCAACGTCGTACAGGATCTCTGGGCAAGGTTCCAATTACCACAAGCATTGCTCGTACACGATTTGCCTACAGACGCCAGTCAGTAACCAGTGGCAATGGCGGGCGGTCTATCGGATCAGAAGGTTTGGTCAGGACAAGCCACAGTATGCCTCATATGATCTCGAAAGATCGTTAGATGGGGTCGCACTGATGAGGAAAATGGTGAAGGAACTTCCTTCGGTATTCTCATTGTTGAATGACGATGCAGTGGTTTTCTCGAACCAGGACGATCTCGGAAATGTAGAGTTGAAAGCCAAAGAACGACTCGTGGTAGAAATCATGAAGTTCCAGTCCGGGCTCTTCAGCGGATCCAAGAACGATGAAGACACGTCTCCGAACAGAAATGAAGTACCAAACCAATGGGCAACATTCCGTTAGGACCAACTGGAAAGTCCCCACCAGCGGGTACCAATCGTCCACCATTAGCAGGTGCCGGTCATCTAAAATCAGCAGGTACAAATCATCCGCCAACACCAGGCCCCAATCCCGCCGCTCCTTCTCTCGACTCAGGTGCTGCCAGGAGAGCTCCCCAAATGCGCGCCAGTAAAAATCCAGTACATGCACATCATCTACAACATACTATTGATTACTATGCAAAATCCTGAGCCGAACACATCAAAACGTACTACAATGGAATTCCTTCGGATGATTTCATTGCGAAGTTCTGAAAAAACATCTAACTTGCCTTTCGGGGGTCGTATTTTCGACCTCATCCTTCAACTCACAAAGAACGATTACTTCTGATTTCCAAGGTTATATTTCTGTCTTGTCTTCAAAGCGTTTCGTCATGTTGATTCTAAGGCTATTCAACGGTTTATTTGAGCGGACTTCCATTTTATGATTGACCGGCTGTTACCTTGGGCCTTTTCTTCTTGTTTTCCTTTGTTTTCTTTACAGAGTGGTGCTTAGGACGAGGCTTCAGATCTCTTCCGAGGCTAATCGAGCGTCAATAACCCGGAGACCCTCCAGAGTCTACAGGTTCTGCCTCATTGACTACCTTCAGCCCTCACTCTCTTTACATAGACAGTTAGCAATCAAGTTATAGTGATTGCAATATGATCCACTAGTGTAGCTAACCCTCTTCGCGAAAGCACAGATAAAGGACTGAATAATAAATACTTTCCGATGATATGACATGAAAAGTTATGAGGATATGAAGGCACTATGTGTCAAGATATACATTGAATCAATTGTCTAGATCGAAACATAATCGGTTGATATAGCAAGGGAATGCCTTGCATTGCCTTCAGTATCACGATCGAGTAAGAAACGATGCAAGGGATCTTAATACTTAATCTTATCGACCAGCACATACAGCTACCTCTAAGATATAATATTCAAGGTGGCACACAAGCCGAAAGTTGGGGGATAAGTGGCTTTACGGGGGAGGGTAGAGCTTGTCCGCAAAGCTACTTGTGAAGCTCCTCGCGAAGCTCCCCGCAGGGCTCTCTGCCTTGATGCAAGTGTAGAGCTTACAACTGTATTAGGGTCCGCAGATCTATTGGCAAAGTCTTGCAAAGTAGATGCATCGCACGTAGAGTTAGTTACAGTTCTGAGTGGGGAATTTGCGATATCTGCAGTGAAAGTATTGTTATCATACGAATGGGAGCAGATTTCTGGCACTTGTAACATGGTCGGCCAAAAACAAATCAAGCTTTATTGTAAACCTGGTGTTAAACCATTGATACTCTGGCCACTGGATGTATGTTCATTATTTGGGGTAGAGGGTAGATAGGCCACTCCTGCTTTTTAACAATGTATAAATGACTCCGAGCATTTGGAATGTATGAATCATGTAGATGAATAATATATTTGAGTGAAGGTCTCATCGGGTAGTGGAGATGAGTTGAGGTAGTTCAACAAGGAATTTCTCCATATTATCTAAATAAATGTAAGTAACATAGCCTATGATCAACATAACAGCGCATCAGGAACTTGCAAACTTCATTGGATCAGGACGAGGGAAGAGAGGTGAACAGAATAACAAATGGCGGCATATGGTACGCTTCGCTACATACAACAGGAAAGAGCGTAAGCATCCTAAACCGCCCGCTCCTCCCAAGATTGGTCCCTCAATGCCCATTCCAAAGCTATATCGGATATCGATGTAGCCAAAACATGGAGCTGAGGATCCATAGGATATATGGCGCTCAACCACAATACCAAGAGGTAATGCTTCCAAAAAGCAACGCAGCAACGCAGCAACGCAGTAAACGCAGGGGAAATACAACCCGAGTGGCCCGAGCAATGCCAAAGATCCGCCAGGATTTACACTAGAGAGGTATCGCCGAGAGAAGCGCTAATTGAGCAGCACCAACACACAGTAAGCAGTAAAGCAATCGCAAGGGGTCCTAAAAGAGGGCAAACATGTTTCGTGAGGTTGCGTGGGGAGGCATGACAGGATGATTGCAGCTACCAAAGTTATTTGGTGACCGCTAGGAGAGTAGATGATTCAACTGAAAATGATGTCCAGCATAGACTAAAATCACTGATGATCTGTTGTGACAGTAAGAGATATGGTCAAAAAGAACCAAGAAGATTCCAGAAAGGCTTGAAGAACGCCAACGCTTTTAACAATGCCTTTTTGGGGCGATCAAACTGTGGTAGGCACACTACCGCGTGCCAGCCTCGAGCTGGGCAGGAGTGGGTTGTGTGGCTGGACGAGCGGAGGAATTTTCGGTAGTTGTGTCGGCGCGACCTCTCGAGAATATGTTGGATATAGATGGTATGGCAGGCCGACTTGCGATCCTGGTTGCATGCAATCTACTTCTCCAACTTCGATTGTGCCCAGGTCCGGCAGGTCTGACAGTAGTATCATCAATTCCAGTGGGCTCGCGACGAGGGCGGCTAAGTCTGCTCTGTAGACCATATGGCTGATCAGGGCTGATGAAACGCTGACTTGAGATGATGATGACACCTCGAGATGACCGCGAGAAAGGATTGCCTCGAGCTGCTCCCCAAGTTGCTGGGGGTGATGTTGGCAATCTTAGACCACTCATACCCGCAGAGCGACGACTGGTGTTAGATGGATCAGGGCCTTCTCCTTCCGGTCGAGGTTTCGGGACGTAGTAGTCAGCTTTGCACAGCGGGCAGCACGCACGACGACTTGTTAGCCATGGATCAACACAACTAGCGTGAAACGCATGGCCGCATGTCAGTCCTCTCACATCATCGTCGTCTTCGAGTGTATCCAGGCAAATCGCGCAGGTATCGCCGGGTTGAGTCAGCATCTCTGGAGCAGTAGCAGTACGGATAGGATCGTCGTCATCAGAATCGTCCGCATCGTGATCGTGTGCTTCAGGGGTATCCTTGGATGTGTCTGCAATGGTGCTAGCAGCAGTCTTGACTTTCTCCAGCTCAACAGCCTTTTCTTGATTATCGTTTGATTCCCGAGCTGATGAACCTTCAACCGTAATTTCAGGCTGGTGGGTGGTAGCAGCAGCAGAAGTAACGGCATGATCTTCGCGTGCGACTGATAATGCAGTGGCAGGTCTAGCGACTTCTTCAGATTTTCGATTATCACCGGACGGTCCAACGACTCCTTCCTCCTTCAAGCTTCCAGGTCTACTAGGATTGGCGGTAATGCCTCCAGCAGCAGGTAGGCCTTCATGCTCTCGGCTTGATCTCCATACCTTGTATTTCTTGAGAGGGAATCGCTCGTTAACCTCGTCCATAGACATAAGTTTCTTTTCTCTCCGCCGACGATGTGGCCTTGGCATGACCGTCATATCTATGGGTTCTCCATCCCCAGCGGCTCTTGCAGCACGATTGCGCTGATTGTAACGGAAGCAGTATTTGACACCGACAATGATCCTAAATCATAACCAATTAACATACGGATAACATGGCTGAGAACAGCGCGAAAGTTTGCTGGGAAGCCATCCGTGACATACCATAAGTTTGTGAAAACCACACCGAACCCAAGAGCGACGAAAAAGAGTAAAGGCGAGCTTGTTGGACCACTACTCGAGCTGTTCTCTGTGGGCGAGGGGCTTGGTATGGGCGAAGATGGTGAGGTTGGTTGTGAAGACATGGTGGCTAGCCACTGTCCATGTATTTGTCCGAACGACGAGCGAGGCGGCCAAAGATTGAGCTATTGAGTATCGGAAGATTGTATCTCAAGTATGTACAGTGGACAGGGATTTCGTACAGAGGGACCGGCGATTATGAATCGCGAAAGAGGTTGGCGGGCTATCGGGTGATCGTTGGTGTCGTTGTGATCGTTGAAAACAGGACGTTCGAGCTGATGAGGGAGTCAAGCGATGTGGTCGAGGCTGAGGATAGAAGTCGCGCCGGCGCAGAGTTGAATCAATCCCTCGAGTATCGGTTGATGGTTGGCAGTGGGCCGAAATGGATGACGATAGGATTCCTGGAGGCGACAAACAGCTTGGAGGCTGATTGAGGCAGGCAGGTGAGGGACCACGACGGGGTGGTAGGAAGGAAGGGGGGACGCAGTGCTCGGGCGTCGCTATTGATACAATAGCACAACAGCCGTGTCCATTCCTCCAAACAAGTGAACAGACACCAGAGACCTGAAAGGATGATAAGGCTGGTAACTCAGTTCCGAGCGATGGTGGATGGTGTTGGAATCCTTGATTTGGTGAAAGAAGAAAGGGAAGAGCAGACAGCGCTAAAACCGGCATGCTAGACCGAGTCGAGGTAGTGGATATGCACTACCTGAGGTCAGATCATCTGCTTTGCCCAACTTGGCAGCGGGGCTGACGCTGAGTCTGCTCGCGAGGCTGCTGGCACGGTGGCCGTCGAGATTGGCGCGAGTAGCGCAGAACTCCCCACACCTTGCGTGTCAGTCGAACAAGGTTCAAGCCTCGGGATGAGCCTTTCAACACAGCCCTCAGCGCTTGCACGAGAGACCTACCCAACTTTCGGAATATCTTCGTCGATAGTTCTGCCGACCAACTTCAACGTGCTTTGACATCGCTAATATTGACGGCCTCAAGATTGAATTCGTCGCTTTGGCTATTTGATAGCATACCGGAATAATCTACTTCAGCCACCACCAAACACTTCAATCTCACCCGTGTCTAATAAACGATCGTCTACGGAGGTCGCTGTCATAAGTTCTTGCACCTTCCTAATTAGGAAGTAAAGTTACTAACTCTTTTAGTATATTATTAAATAAGAATTTTTATATTTTTATATAAAACCTTATAAGCTTTATATAAATTCCAAGTTAAAGCTATTATATAATTAATAGTATTAAAGTAGTTATTATAACTTAAAATTTGTTAAAATTTATTGGTGCTGTAATTTACGCAGCCGGTATTGCAGCTTACGCATTTGTAGTGGGATCGTGCCTAAACTTACGTGGGATAGGCTGATAGCTGCGCACCCGTGATTGCGCGTGCGCAGTGGCTTAATTTTCTAATTAGGAAGGTGTAAGAACTTACTATGGTATGACAACGACCTCCGTGCTCGTGTTTCAAGGTCAACAGTGCAAAATTAAAGGCCACGTCCTACAACAGACCTGTATTTCGTCCTACTATTATCGATAAGAGCTAGCCAATAGAAATCAATAGTATCAGGGCGTGTTCGCTCACGGTCCACCTCTCGTACGACGTCACCAGAAACTCCGGGTCTTACGAGAGCAACTGTAATACTACTCACAGCCCCAGCCATGACGGACACCTCAGAACCGAACCCTGTCGTTTTCTTCGATATTACCCTTGGAGGTAAGGCTTCATGCATGTAATTTGAGTTGGTTCTCAAGTTTTGGGGTTTGGACGCTCTGCGACATTTTTGCGTCGAATTTTTTTCTTACTATCCTCTGCCGTTATCTTCATGTGATAATGGAATGCAATGCTAACAGCTTTTTCGTTCAGGAGAGCCACTGGGCCGAGTCAAAATGGAGGTGTGTTCATTTTATACTTTGTCTCGCTCTGCCAGAACAGCACCTAATGAAGATTCTTCATCAGCTGTTCAAGGATGTAACACCCAAGACCGCTGAGAATTTCCGTCAATTCTGCACCGGCGAAACCAAGAATTCTCAAGGCCGACCGTTAGGTTACAAAAGTTGCAAGTTCCATAGAGTAGTTCGTATTACTCTTCAGTCAACCCCCCTCCCTACCGACTAACATAACATAGATCAAAGACTTTATGATCCAAGGTGGAGACTTCATAAACGGCGATGGCACGGGCTCAGCAACCATCTACGGCACTCAAAAGTTTGCAGACGAAAATTTCAAACTCAAGAATGATACCGCTGGTCTTCTCTCTATGGCTGTAAGTCACTATTCGCTTCAGAGGGGCTTTCCAAAGCTTTAAATAACTAACAGGCATACAGAACTCTGGTAAGGATACTAATGGATGTCAATTCTTTATTACGACAGTCCCTACACCCTTCCTCAACAACAAGCATGTGGTGTTTGGTAAGGTCGTTGATGGCATGGACGTTGTAAGAAAAATTGAGAATACGCGCACTACTAGAGAGAAGCCAAACCAGGATGTTGTGATTGCTCAGTGCGGGGAGATGTGATGGAAGTTTGAACCGCAGGTAGGCGCTTCGAGAATTTGGCGATTGGCTTCTACCAACTGGAAGTGGCTTGAAGGTGCAGCACCCATTTTCAGCGAATGAACGGGTTTAAAACCTGCAGACCCTAGACAGGTAAGAAATATAGGGTGGCAAGAAGTTCCTGAAGAATAGGCCTGTTGATTATAAGGATGGGTAGGCTTCACTGGTTGAGAACATTCAGGAGACACACGTCCTATCCGTATTTTGCAGTGACAGTTACTACAGAGTCTCGGCCAAATGATTTCGTTACCTGCCTTCTATAGCAACTAACTCCAATCATACCGAATAGTTCACAAATAGGAATAATAATTATATATATCTATTATTCTAGTGAGTCAGTTTACCGTCGTCGAGAAAATCGTTCAACGTGGCATGGCCCGTGCACCAAAGCTTAGCGAAATTTTCGGTTTGCCCACATCATCCGAACTTCGTCGCACATACTCCCCCACCAACACACTGTACATTATTTTCCCATCTTTACTTTCATGTCTTTGGACCCGATGTGATACGAGGGTCCACTTAGGACTTTCGGCACTATGGTTTCTCTCGCCTCAGAGCGGGCGATATCAGATGTTGTTGCCACCAGCATGGGCGGTAGCCTCAAACGGAAACACACCGGCTCAGATTTCGAAGAAGACACCTTTCCCTCAAGTCAGACCAAGCGACAAAAAGTGGCATTCGACCCGGATGTGGAGGTCCGCATATTGGAGGACTGGAATGAGAGGAATGAGAAGGGCTTAGAGCTTGTTCGAGAGGAGGTTCGACGTGGTCTTGAGAAACACGTCGCGGGTGATAGCACCAGCTATGATCAGCTCAAGCATCTCCTCACTGCTAAACCTTCTTCGGATGACGCATCATCTACGAGTCTGCTTCGCAAATACATCGTCGTCCTCAACAGCCATGTCGGTTTGCTAAATAAGAAATGCTCTGGCCTTGTTCACGCGATTCTAGATTGTAACTGGCTTGTACGCGATGAATCGTTTGTTGGATCATACATACGTCTACTGGGCAGCTTGATATCTGCGTATGGAGGCTATACTGGACCAGTACTTCAAATGCTTGTGGATAATTTTGTAGAATGTGAATATTTCAAACCTTCCAGAAACACACGTCGCTGACATCGTTTCAGTGCCATCTCCAGTTGTCCGATATCTAGATGATCCCATAATACGACGTCCTCAGCTCCAGTCTAGAGCTCATCAATGTCTCAAATACCTCCTCCGTCTTATCCCTTCCGCTAGCGGTTCGCTTTCTTCCATTCTGTCCTCCTCCTTTCCCTTCTCCACAGACACTACGAAGGCTCATGTTGAATATATTCGGAACCTACTCAAACTTACCGAGTATGCACCGGAGCTTAAAGGCGAGATTCGTGCTTTGGTGACAGAGCGCCTTGTCAAGATTGATGTCCAGATCCAGGTGGATATGGAGGATTTAGAGGAAGACATTGAGGAGAGTCTGGTCCAGAATGTGCTTCATAATAGCCAGAATGAAGAAGATGATGGTGATGATGTTGCAGATGCAAGCGACGATGAATCCGTATCAAGTGAAGAGAGTTTGGCCGGTGATGAGAAGCATTTAAAGGATTTGAAAGAATCCGTGGGCAAGATGGACGCTATCCTCGACCTCCTTTTCGATTACTACCATCCTATATTCGCAAAAGGATCCATATTTGACATCGATGACACCTTCGAGCATCTGCTCTCGCAATTCGCCAATACCGTCCTGCCAACCTACCGCTCACGCCATACTCAATTTCTCCTATTTCACTTCGGTCAGTCCTCTCCTGCGCTTATTGAGCGCTTTGCGGGAGCCTGCGCGCACCTTTCCTTCGATAAAACGCGCCCTCACATTATGCGCCTGGCGGCTGCGGCATACCTTGCTAGCTTCATAGCCCGTGGTGCTCACGTTTCCGCCAAAGTTGTCCGTGATGTATTTGATCTCCTCGGAAGCCATCTCGACAGCCTGCGCCAAGCAAACGAATACGCATGCAAAGGCCCCGACCTCCGCCGCTATGGCGCCTATTATGCTATCGCACAAGCTCTACTATACATATTCTGCTTCCGGTGGCGCGACCTGATCATCAGCTCCGACGACGGCCTCCACGACGAAGACATCCTGTTCGACGGGCGAGACCTGCTCTGGGTCCCGGGGATCAAGGAAGTCGTGACGCGAAACATCTACTCGAAATTCAACCCGCTGAAAGTCTGCTCCCCAACCATCGTCACCCAGTTCGCCCGCATCGCCCATCACCTGCGCTTCATGTACGTCTTCCCGCTCCTCGAAACCAACAAGCGCCTGCGCCTCTCCCGCTCGCTCGGCTCGTCGTCCACGTACGGGAACTTGCCCGAGCGCGAGACGGCGCTGTCGGGCAAGCGCGGCGAGGCGGCGTTTCAGCTCGATGCGTATTTCCCGTTCGACCCGTACCATCTGCCGCGGAGCAAGCGGTGGATCGAGGGTGATTACATCGAGTGGAAGAGCATCCCGGGCCTCGATGACGACGGGAGAGACGAGGACGAGGCGAGCGATTTGGACTCGCAGGGTGAGGAGTCGGATGAAGAGCAGGAGTTAGAGGAGGAGACGGCGACTGAGGCGAGTTTGTGAATATGTTGGGTGTGCGCTTCTGTCCGTAACTTCTTTTGTATATTGGTGTATTTGTGGCGCATACCCGTCTTTTTTTTAATCTGCCGTGTTATCTGCGGTGTTTGGGGGGGGGGGGGTTTGTTTCTCCAGTGTTCTTCGCACGACGCGGCTTGGAACGGGGAACAAAAAGTATGTAGATGATTTCTGGCATTTTTGCGCTGGGGTGTTGGGGCATTTCGCGCATTTGAAAGGTGTTGGGACTAGCTAGCGTCTTGTTATCTCGTGTTTGGTTCGCAGGATTTTAGATGATGAGACGATGTAGATGTCGTTGTTATCTGCCTGGACTGCCAGTAAGCTTTCTGTTCGTTGGAATGAGGATACTGGAGGGTGGAGCGGTGTAGTTATTCATCAAATCCAACCTCCTGTCTATAGATACTTGCTCTATCATGTGTTTCTCAACCTATATCCCTCTCTGCACCGTTGAAAATTAAACTAAGACGGCAAAGATCATATCTCATTGGCATCCCAGGCTCAATGGACGCTCGATAGATACATACACTATTCAAAACGTACACTACCCAGAGCACGCACACCATGACAATCTACCCGTCCGATCGCCTACTCGCTCTCATCCTCATCCTCATCCTCCTCCACAACCCTCCTCACCCTCTTCCGCGGCCGCACAACCGGTTCCTCCTCTTCCTCTTCATCGTCATCCAGAATCTCATGCACCTCCACCCGCTTCCCAACCAGCGTGCTCACATCGGGCAACTCCTCATCCTCCTCATCACTACTCCATAACCGCTGCGGCACATAGAACGCCTTCTCCCGCACCGCACCACCACCACCACCACCACCACCATCACCCCTGCCCCTTCCAGTCCCAGTCCCAACCCCAACCCCAGCTCCCAAACTCCCATCCAGCGTCTCCAACCCGGGCAACGACGAGCTCACCACCGCCAGCGCCTCCTCGTCGTCGGCGATGAAATCCGCTAGCTCGGAATCCAGCTCCTCCTCATCCTTGTCGGGCTCCGTGCCCTCAGTGTCCGAGCCCAGCGTAATGGCCTGCGAGAGCACGCGCATGCGCGGGTCCGTGGGCGGCGGGCTGCTGGACGCGGCTTCCTCGACCGGGTCGAAGACGCGGAAGGAGGCGTTGGCGCGGGGACGGCCGCGGGGGCGGGCGGGGGTGGTGGTGGTTCGACGGGGTTTGGCGCGGGGCTTGGGTTTGGGTTTGGGTTGTTTGCGGGCAGGTGGGGGAGAGGGAGAGAGGGAAGGAGAGGAGGGAGGCGCGGCGTCTGCGTCTGAGGCGATGATGTCGGGGCCGGTGGTGGATGAGAGGTCGGAGAGGCGGAGGCTGCGCTTGAGCTCCTCGATGCGCGCGGCGTCGGTTCTGTGCATGCGGCGGAGCATCTTGACGATGGAGGTTGTGAGGCGGCCGCTGTGGGGGAAGGCTTCCGTCCGGGACAAGATGAGTTGGCGGGCTGGGTGCGCTGCGAAGTTGAGGTTGTCGATGGTCGGTATGTCGTCGTCATCAATGACGGTCTGGAACCGGCGTTCTAGATCCTTGGCTTCGGCGGTGCTGAGGAGAACTGTTTCTAGCGGTTCTAGGATGACTGGCTCTTCGCCTGGTGATTTTGGTGCTGATTTCTTTGTTGCGCGCGGACGAGGGGCTTCCTCTTCAGCGTCATCATCATTCATCCGCGACGCCGTGACAAAGCCAGTCCGCACGCCGTCGGGCATGTGGAATTTCTTTGGTGGACGCTTAGGCGCTCTACGGCCCTTTCTTTTCGGCTCTGGGAGTTCGAGCTGAGAGTTCTCGAGCGGAATTTCGATATGGCGTTTATCTACCACTGGCTGGATCTCCTTTGGGATCATTCTTCGCGAGCGGTCGTCGTGGAACGTGAATCTGGATCCATTCGCGATCATCTCCTGCATCTTCTCGTAGTTATCCTTAGCTTTGGTCGCATCGTCCTCTTCCTTACCCTTCATTTGCAGAAGAATGATTTTGCCGGCTCGCTTTCGTCCTGTTCGGCCCATACGCTGCAGCATGCGAATCGGAGATGCCTTTGAGTCGTAGCAAATAATGAGGTCGACTTCACCGATATCCAAGCCTTCTTCTCCAATGGACGTGGCTACAAGCGTGTTGTACACTCCAGTTCTAAATTTCTCGATGATTTCTAGTTGTCTCTTCTGATCCATGCCTTCTGAGTTTTTCGAGGCAGCCTGCCCGACGAAGACGTGCGGTCGAATCATCGGTTCATTGCGCTTCAGAACGCGTACTATTTCCTCAGCACTGTCTCTGAAGTGCGCAAAAATCATGATGCGAGTGTTTGAAGGCGGTTGACCTTCCGGGCCCCTCCCCTCACTATAATTGACAAAGTGGCTAAGAATGACCTCTTGGAGGAAATCTAGCTTCGGATGGCCGATGAAATGGTCGTTGTTGACCCAGGCATGGAGCCTGACCATCAACTTCTGGAAATGCTCGCTTTGGCTAATTTCCTTCTTGTACTTGGACTTTCCATTCTCGTCCAGAGAATTTCTAAAATTGAGGAGGCCTTGGTAGAATGGGCCAATGCCGTGATATTTCAACAACTCCATGCTGTGCGCCAGACTCGCGAGGATGGTGAAAATGCTGTTGACCATGCCCTTAACGCCAAAATGCGCTCTTCTGCCTGCATCAGAACTCATCCACTGTGCACGAGCTTTAGTGCATCCGTAAGGCGTCAAGGAAATAGGGTCTCTGCTCCAGTACGCATTCATTCCAGTCAGTTTGTTGAGAACAGGCTGCACTGCTTTCGAGTAGAGCTCCATGGACATTTCCATCTCCTCTGAATTCTCGAAGACATGCTTCTCAATCTTTCTGCTGTGTACATAATTGCGGATATCGAGAGACTGCTCGGTCCTGATCTCTACCCGTGATATGTCTAGCCCATCAATGACTTTCTGAACCGACTCCACGTCCGAGCCAGGCGTAGCTGTAAGCGCAAGCACGCGAAAACTCTCATTAAAACGGCGAATGAACTTCACCACTTCTACATACGCATAGGCACCGGTCGCTCGATGCGCCTCGTCAACAACCAATAACACGATTTTCTTGGGGTCACAGATACCGGTCTTCAGGTCGTTCAAGATTGTCTGTGGAGTCATGAAGAACACTCTTTTGCTCGCCCAATCTTCCGCTCTTAGTCCAGGGCTGATACCACCTGTGAGCATGGAAGTTTGCGAACGTGGTATGCCAGCTATGCCAAAACAGGCCTCGACCTGCTGTGAAACTAGAGGTTTAGTAGGTGCAACGAAGACTATTTGCGCTTCTTTTGTCCAGCGAAACCAATTGAGCATAATAGTGGCTGCGATGAAGGTCTTCCCTAGACCTGTGGGCAATGCAACTAAAAGATTATGGAAAAGGCCACGCGCGACGATATTAAATTGATAGTCTCGTATCGTGCCGAGATTAGTTGGATAAACCCACGTTTTCATGGCATCGGCATCGAGCTTGTGATGCGTAGGAGGCTCAATTTTTTGAGAAGCTGGGAAATTAAGACGCTTGTTAACTTGGGAATCTGGAAGAGGTTGTATTCCATCTCGCCCGAATAGAGTTGTTTGACGAAGTCCTGTCTGTGGCGCTACAATGTGGCTACGCCTAGCTTGAGATACTTGAGAAGAGAGAAAAATGACATCATCTGACTGCTTTTGGGGAGAAGATGAAGATGAAGCAAATGCATCGGACGGTAGATCCGCAAGCTCATGGGCGGCATCAAACGCTATTGAATCTCTATAAAGATTTAGTGCTACCATCCGAGAGTATTGCAGGGAGACATACGTGTTTGTTGGAAGGGTTGGTATTTCACCATTCCTATCAAAAGTTGCAAGACTGTCTTCTCCGACTGGCAGGGAGCAATCTTCATCAAAGCCCTCAAAGGATTGGCTAAGAGTTGGTGGGGGTTGTTGAGGCGGACATCCACGACCAGTACTATTAGCCAAGGACTTTGATTTCCCGATTGAAAAGCCAATGGCATCTGTACCACCAGTTGGCGGCGTAAGTCTCTTCTGCCATATCGGACCTCTCAGTCTTTCAGGACTAGAGCCAAGGCCTGGGGGTTGCGTGCAGTATGCATCTATCAGCTCAATGGTAGTGGACGAGATCTTAGACTGTTTCTGCACTGGCGATCCTGAATCTTCGTCCGACGCGCCATTTTCTTTCCCTTTAGCTTTACGTCTCTTTCTGCTCTTATCAGTAGAGCTGATAGACGTGGCGGAAGTTGATTGACCGAGCTCGAGATCCGTTGAAGAACGGCCTTGCTTCCTCCCTCTTCGCCGTTGGGGAGTGAGACTGGTCACAGCTGGTGGAGGATTGAATGCTTCTTCTTCTTCTTCTGAGCTGCGGTGACTTGATCCAGCAGTATTGATTTGCTTGAAAGTCCTATATTTGGTGGCTCGAGGCGCTGGGTCAAAGGCCTCGTCGTCATCTGATATTACCGTTCGTTGATGAGCTCTCTTCTTAGCTGCCCTCCTTGGTGGAACATCACTGCCATCATCTTCGATGTCGTCATGTTGGTCGTGATGTAGCCGTCTCCGCTTCTGAGGTCGTGGTGACGGCAGGAATGAAGTAGTGGTACCCCTCTCAACCTGGGTGGCGACCTCTAAAATCTCGTCATCGAAGTCACCATAGTCATCACTATCGACCATTCTGCCCGTCAGTGCATCAAAAGTATGGGCTGAGCTGGGCTGGGCAGGGTAGGCGTGAACAGATGGTGATGTCGAAAGCGCCGGTCACAATAATCGATCTTGGACGCGTGACGAGGCGGGAACGCGCGGTGTGAGGTTTGCCGAATAAGGTTCGGCGAAGGTTTGGGCGCTAGGCCGGGGTAATTTCTCCACGGAGCTGCACGCGATCGCCTTGTCCCGCGGTTTTTTTTTTTTTTCTTTTGGACTCTTTGGCGAATACGAGCGCCCGGTTTCTCCCCTGATTTCTAAATAAAAGCAGGTTCATCGCGCCTGCCCGCTGTCTGCCCTTTCCTCAGTCTCCTCGCAGCCACAGCAGTACAATTCGTAACACTCGCTTTATAAACCCTTAATTTCCTTTTTTTCTTCTTCTGACACTCGTTGTCCACTGTATTCATCAGCTTAAGCATCGCTATTACTTGCTTGTAATAATCGAACAAAATCGCCTAATATAACACGTCCCGACGAAAAATCTCTTTTCGCAAATTCCAATCAAAATGAAATACTCAATTGTCCTCCTGTCTCTCCTCTCCACCGCTTTCGCCGCTCCTCAAGCCGCGTCGTCCACCATCACCTCCGCCGCGTCCGTCGTCAGCGCTGGCCTCACACCCGCCCAGACCTGCATTGCCAGCTGCCCGGCCGGTGATGTAAACTGCCAGGCCGCCTGCGTTGGCGCTGCGCACCCCAACTCGTCCCAGGTCGATCAAACGACTGAATGCGCCGCGAAGTGCGACCAAGGCGACGGCTCCCCCGCTGCGACTGAGAAGTACAGCCAGTGCGTGCAAGCTTGCATTTCCAGCTACTTCCCCACCAGCCAGACCGTGGCTGCCGCTCCAGCTGGATCGGGTGTTGCGTCCTCCGCTGCTTCTGGTAAGCTATCGGATTTCTCATAACAAACACAGTAATTCTCGTGCTTCAATCTCAATGGCACTCGACACTGTTGTCCATATTAATCCAGAAAGCGATGTACTAACAAACCTTCTCATAGGTGCCACCCAGACCGGCTCCGCAACTGGTACTCAAGCAACTGGCTCCGCCACCGGCTCAGCTACTGGCACAGCTACTGGCACCGCTGCCTCGGCCTCCAAGACGGGCGCAGCTGCCCTCAACACCCAAGTGGGTGCTTCGGCCGCTGGTCTTGCCGGTCTCTTTATGGCCATCTTCGCTTTGTAAGCGGCTTTACAAACGCCTCTGCATCGTGCAAACAGGTTTTGGGAGTTTTCTTGGACGAGGTATGGTTTTCTGAGGCGGATTGGATTCGGGCGGACGATAGTTAATGATAGTCCGGGAGCACGGAGCGAGGGGTTGGTTGGGGGATGATTTTGCTTGGTGACGAAAGGTTTTGGAGTGGAGAGAGAAGGCATCGTTTTGTTTGGTTGTACTTGTACTCGTACCGTGCTTGATAGTATTGTGTTCTCGTACACCGACGGAGAGAAAATGAAGTGCGGCTGAAAGTTCGCGTGATTACGCCGAGTACCCCTTCGTCCAACTGCTGCTCTTGTGACGTTCTGAGGTTTCTGGAAATTCGACGCTTTGACCAGATATTTACCTTCATTAGATCCAGCTGTCTGCTCAGTATATAATGGCTGGCCTGCAGTGATTCATAAGTTGATGTGAACAGTGAACAGCGTCTAGGCTGAAGCGCTAGAGCAGAGTGGTGGACAACGCAACGCGAATCGATATTGGCGCCAGCGAACGCCATCGGCATATGTTAATTTCGCACCAAGCCCATATCTTTTTGCTTGGGTGCTGGTTCAAATCCGAAATCCCCAAATCATCTGAACAGCCCACCCTTAAATCGCAAAGGTAATGGGTTCAATGCTGAATTGCGACATCTAGAAAAGAATATCCAGGAGCGTTAATTCCATTTGCGAATCGCGTAAACACCTTGAAGGACTTCGGCGTGCACCCATGTGTTCAGCTCCATGGCGTTGGGCTGACGCTGGACTTGTGCTGTGCCGCAAATGTGGCATCAGCCCTGCCAGAAAGCACTTGCAAAGTTCAAGGAGTTAAAAATTAGGTCCCCGCTCCTGCGGTTTATTCTGTAGGTATATTTTTCCCTAAATAAATATACGGTTCATTGAGAGTAGGATGTGTCTGCACCTAGACATGTCAAGCTTAGTACTGTCAGCATTGGTAAGTAGCTAATGCATGTCTCACCCGTCCACCTTCTGCGGAAGCGGCAAATCCAAACGCAAAGCGGAATGCCGGGACTTCCGTTATGAGTGTAAACTTAAGCAAGGGTGCACCAAGCAATAGAGGTAAGTCAGCGGTGTCTGCCGTGAAATGTAAGTGTAAAGTTAAAGTGGCTTCGGAATGCAACAGTCGAAATTGGCGTTGTTACGCTAGTGCTAAGCATTGACATGGAGGAAGCCAAAAAAGTTGTTGCCTTACGGGGACCAAAAAGACCGAAGCTTACAGTTCGGATGACGTGTATTGAATTTTAGCATGTTGTGGTTTTGAAGCATAAGTTGAAAGACCATGAACCCGCAGAATATACAAGTTGAAGTTCTATTTCTTTATGTTGATGAAGCTTGAGATGTTCTAGGAGCCATGTAGTATTATTACTACGCATACCAAGCTTATCGCGGAAATAGAGCTGAAATCAGTGATGAAATTGACTTGTTGGAGAAAAAGATGCCATCCGACGTTCAAGTGAATTAGAGCATGCTAAAATTAACTAAAATCGGGATCGAGGGATTTCCTAGACTCTGACGTGGCAGACTATGAGTCCTGGAAATTTGAGCAATGGATGTCCTTGCTAAAGTACAAACATTTCCTGATCTTTTAGTTCGACGGGTTTTTCAGGCAAACTCTCCTGCCGAGAATGATATTTTTGCTGTAGACAAAGCTGGTGTGCGAATAGTCTCGAATTTTTTCATCTGTCGTTGTTACGGTGTAGACTGCAGCTAGTATTTTAACCTTAACAAATCAGTGGTTAGGCTGTGACTTGAGTGGTTTTGTCGCGGACTAGGATCCTACGTCATGGGATAATCGGTACGAGTGGTACTACATTTCCATGCGCCCGAAAACTTGGATATATTGCGGAGGAAGTATGATTGGTGCGAATACATTGAATGGTAAATTCGACAAAAGCTCTGCAATGCATCGTAAATTTTGTTGAGATGTTGCTTGGAACATGGTAGTAATTTTATTCGCCAACGCCTGAGGATTCGACTCTACTGTCGAAACTTGAACCTTCCGGAAAGCCAAAGTCGGGGATTGTAGAATTACCAAAAGAGTTCGGTTGAAACCAAGCATAACAAAAAGCTGTTGCAGAGAGGAAATTCGAAAGGATGCGTTGGAAAAAGGACTTCTTGGATGAGAGTACGAATAGACAGATCCGACTCGTGTGGCTGCATCATGTGAGCAAACGTAATCGAAGATGTTAAAGTTGCTGCACCAGAAGAACCAGGATTAACACGCTGAAACTTCAATTCGGTATGTCGTACTTCCGGAACGAGACAAGACCGGAAACAGGGGTCACGAGTACAGCCAATGACGAAACCGGCAAATCAGGCCATGCTTGCGAAGAAGTCATGGGCTAGCTGTCGAGAAAGCAAAGATGGAGCGAATAAAAAGAGAGCGAGACTGTTGGTGCGGAGATAAAGACGTGCGCGAATATTGTCAGCACCTTACAAACTAGAGTCCTGATAGTTGGCGAAGTATTTTCGCTGTGCAACGTATAGGCCGAGGATAAGGAGTCTCTGCGATGGAAAGGCGGTTTGCTCGGAGGGTTTCTCGCCCAGAAGTCTTATACTTCTCCTCGTAAGATTGGAAGCGATCTCTTGAGACAGATACCGCAGCGAATTTCCCGAGTAGAATGACGGCGTCGGACGGCAATCTGAGAGAAGATAGATGGTAGATGGTCCCCAAACAAGGTGGATGACTCCAGGCATCCGGCAGCTTCTTATAGCACCTACAATACTATGTATACAGCGTGGAACCAGATCGACGACGTTGGAATACGACCCTTTTCTCTCAAGAGGTGACGTGTTGCGATTTGGGCCCTTAGTGGGCAGCGCTCGGTTCGCCAATTCAGCCGCTAAGCGCTAAACGGCGGCCGGGAACTCGACCTCATAGACCACCAGGCCATAAATCCTCCCTGGCCTCCCTCAATCGCTTGGGGCCGGAACCTGAACGTTATACCGGGCTTCGAGATGTCTCAGAGGAAGTGCTATTAACACGTTGGACGGACGGAAAATCTGACATTGCCATCTACCTCATCGATCGCCAGCGGCGCGCACATATTATCCGCATCTGGTTTTTGCCTCCCACACTAGCAAAAGTTAATGGCTGGAAGCAGAAGTGGTCTTTGCAGCAACGAGAATTAAAGCGTGCGAAGATGATGTCTTTCAATTTCGCAGCTGGACGCTGATGCTCGAGGCTTTTTCTTAACACGAGGTGCAAATATGATTGGGGCGTTGCCGCAGAGGCGATCCGAGAACATCACCGCAACCTGGAATCATCAACGTCCAAGGGGACTGCATCTGACGGCAAGCACCGCTCCCTTCGACGAATGTGGGCCCTTCCCAACTGCAGAGATAGCGCGCCTGGCATTGTCTCCCTGCTTGATAATTCGTCCCTATCCAAGGTCCTTTTCAAAGATCAGACCCTGTGGCTCATTGAAGCGACGGATCCCGCGTTTCGGCTGCTTGCCCTACTGGGGGTTGGGCCTTCCAACGACCCATCGGAGCGCAGCTGGTAGTCTTGGCACAGTTGTGTCAAAGGGAGATACAGATCCGCCGCCCACCTCGCACTTTAACTTTCTCCTCCCCCAATTCCTTCAGCGTCCATCCATCCCCACCGTCCCCATTCTATCTGAGACTCGAAAGAGTCGACTGCATCACTTGACTAGCCTTCTCTTTCGGATTGTAGGACCTTCGACCTTCCCAACCCACCTTTTGGATGAATGCGCGTTTCAGGCCTCCCATGCTGCCTTGATACTCCTCTTGGACGGCTATTTCCTCACTCACAGCTCTGACGACGACCCGCGCCCGCCTCCAAAGGGCCCGCCTCCATTCTATCATACATTCCACCGTGTTGAACGCACCCTTTTTAGGGATTGTTCTCCATGGTTGATGTTCGGAATGGCGGAGGCGAGGCTTCGTCCTTCAGAGCTGTGAACCACCCCAGTATGGAGGCTGCGCGCGGCGAGGAAAACGCGCAAAGCAGTGCTGAGAAACCAACTGCGGTTGCTGACGATGTGTCTTCGTCCAAAATCGCGGACAAGCCATCCGGTACACGAACTTCAACTCCCGCAGCTTCCACAGACCTCCGACAACCCGTGCAGTCAGCCACTGACACACAACCTGCAGCGGAGCAACCACCTCAGTCGCAACCGATGACTGCAACGACATCAGCTTCGTCGCATACCTCGGCCAAAGAAGCGAATGCAGCAGGTGCAGCGCCGTATGGCACGCGTTCACGAAACCGCCCAGGTACTACTCGACCGAACTACGCCGAGGATGTTGAGATGGACTTCGAGATGACACAGGCGCAAGCCAACGGTACAATATCCGAGGCACCGTCGCGTGGATCGGTCGCGAGTGATAATAGACAATCTCCAAGCGTGGGCGGAAGAAAGAGTAATGGTGCAGGCAATAGTGCAAGCAATGCGGCGTGGGGTTCTTCGACTCCGATCACGAAGGACACCACGTCTACAATACCAGGCACCTCCACATTTTCTGCAAATCCAAACGTGAATCCTGCACCTCAGCCAAAGAGACGGAAAAATGCTGCCAATCACGCGCCAGCTAATGGAAATGCCTCGAGTTCGCTCACGCCAAGCCAGGCGACAACAAGAAGGTCGACCGCTGCCACAGCCGCCAACTCTGCACGAGAAACGAATATGATGACTTTTGAGAAATCTCGGGCAATGCTTAAAAATGGGAAGCTTGATGCTGATGACGGGACTTTATTATCAGTCAATGGTACGTAAATATTTGTGCCCTTGAAATTTGTTAAGAGGGCAACATTTTTCCAATTTTCAAAATTATCTAACCCAGCACTAGACCACGTGTATCTTGTTTGCGAGCCGCCGGGGGAGCCCTATTATCTTTGCAGGATCATGGAGTTTCTTCATAAGGATAAGCCAGACTCACCTATTGATTCTATGCGTGTCAACTGGTATTATCGCCCCCGGGATGTCTTGCGATATAACAATGACACCCGACTCGTTTATGGCACCATGCATTCCGATATCTGCCCGATTACATCATTACGAGGGCGTTGTCAAATTCTCCACCGGACTGAAATTGATGATCTAGACGAGTACCGGAAGACGAAAGATTGCTTCTGGTTCAATCAAGTTTTTGATCGATTTATCCATCGATGGTACGAGGCAATCCCGACAGCTCAGGTCATCAACGTGCCAGAGAAAGTAAAAAAAGCGCTAGACGAGAGATGGAAATATGTTGTTGTAGAAACCAGCCGTGTCAAAGAATTGACCAGCGCGGTCAAGAGTTGCAAGCGATGTGTTGGATATTGTGCGACGTAAGTACACCAAAACATTAGTACTTTTGTGCTCCGATTAACCATTAATGCCCTTTAGAAACGACTCCGTCGAATGCGCAGTTTGCCACAATACATATCACATGAATTGTGTTCGTCCGCCATTGTTGAAGAAGCCATCCCGCGGGTTTGCATGGGCCTGCGGGCCTTGTAGCAGGGCTCAAGAACGGAAGCTCGAAGCACGCCGAACGCCTCTCATTGGTGGTGCTAATGAAGATGCCGACGAAGAAGAGCCCTTGGACGAGGAAGAAGATGATGCTGGTGGCGTTACCACTGCACCGAGTCCTAGTGGCTCCGATGCACAAGTCGATTTGCATCCAGGCACTCAAGCGGAGATTGCGCTTGCAAAAATGTGGCCTATGCGCTACCTCGGGATACATTGCCGTGTAGAAGATGCTTTACAATACGATGATCGAGCCATCTACCCTCGAGCCAGTTCTCGTTTAGGACCAAGGCATCAGGCGAATGTAAACGTATGGCACGGCCGAGCCGTGGAGTTAGTGAAACCCGCCGAAATTAAAAAGCGTTATGTTAAAGGACCCGGCCATAAAAAGGAGACCAAACTCTCAAAAGAGACGGTTGCTGCGTTAGAAGCTGACAGAGCAGAGAAGGCGAAGCGACCGAAATGGGTCCAGGACGAGCCTCAAGGATATGTTCGCCGAGGCGAAGATATCCCAAACAAAGACTCGAAATGCACGGCTGAGCTTCAGTTCAAGATGCCTCCCCTTGGTGTTCACTCCTCGAGAGGCGAAGATGATGCTTCTACTGTAACCGAGGAGCAGGTTCATGCTTACATGGATCGAGCAAAGACATTTGCGAAAGACATTGGTGTTCCGGAGTATGGCACTAACTTCCTTGACAAAGCGCTACAACTATTTACCAAAAACAATTACGACGCGGAGGCAGCCTTGAAACAACTTAAGAAGGCTGACAAACGGAAGGATCTCCACGAGCCAGACCTCACCAAAGACGAGATGAAGCGATTTGACGAAGGCGTTGCCAAATACGGATCTGAAATTCGGAGCGTTCGACTACACGTTAAAACTATTAACCACGCGGATGCTGTACGCTATTACTACTTATGGAAAAAGACACCGAAAGGCCGTGAAATCTGGGGTTCATATGGAGGTCGTAAAGGACGTAACAAAAAGGCCGAAGCAGATGCAGCGACTAGATTACTTGATGACGTCGCGCACGATTACGATGATTCCGCGTTTGACAATGAGAAGGCTGAGGAGCGAAAGCGTGGGTTCCAGTGCAAATTCTGCTCTACCAGGTCATCCCGACAATGGCGACGGGCACCTGGAGTCGTCCCTGGACAAATGGTATCTGCAGATGGCAAAAGCAGTGGTAAAGATAAAGCGAATGGCTTTTTGCTTGCTCTATGCCAACGCTGCGCAGGGTTATGGCGAAAGTATGCTGTCAAATGGGAGAATACCGACGAGATCGCGAAGAAGGTCGCTCAAGGTGGTGGTAAAGCATGGAAGAGGAGGATCGATGAGGAACTACTCAAAGAGGTGTATGCCGCGAATGAAGCGGCTTCTTTGAACGTGGCGTCGGATTTCTCGGACACGCAGCCATCCACTGGTCAAATAGGTCCAGAGCCACCGAAAAAGAAACAGAAGACAACCGCTGCTGACAAGGAGAATGGATCAATGACACCGACATCAGAACCGGTCTCTAAGAAAAAAGAGAAGGAGAAGGTCGTCGCCCCACCAAGGCTTCCCACACCCCCCACCCCTGCACAACCTAAGATGCGAGTCTTGCCGTGCGCCGTCTGTCGTCAAATTGAGCCTGTTGGCGATCAGCACCTTTGCTGTAGCGGTTGTCGATTAACTGTCCATCGTAATTGCTACGGCATAGAGGAAGTTCGACGGGAAAAGTGGGTGTGCGATATGTGCAAGAACGATAAGAAGGAGCAAGTCTCATACGTAAGGTTATCACTCAAAATTCCACGGTTACTACTAACATCTTGTAGAATTATGAGTGCGTCCTTTGTCCCGTTAAGGCAACAGAGCAGGAGCTTGTCGAACCTCCCAAGGTGTCACACAAGAAGAAAACTGATAGAGAGAGGGAAAAAGAGAGACTGGAAAAAGAACTCGTCGATAAGTTCAAAGATGAGTATCGCCAGGCACAGCGAGACAAAGGCCGTCCTGAGATGCCTCGCGAACCTCTCAAGCGAACTGCCGATAATAACTGGGTTCATGTATACTGCGCTGTCTGGATTCCAGAGACAAAATTCAGTAATGCAAAGACTCTCGAAGTTGTAGAAGGCGTTGGCGCGCCAACGCTTCGATACGACCAAGTTTGCAAACTTTGTAAGACGAGCAAAGGCGCTTGCATCTCTTGTCACCAGTGCCATGCAAATTTCCACGTCGGATGCGCACATTCGGCAGGCTATACGTTCGGTTTTGATATCTCACCAGTTAAGGCTACTCGAAGAGATGCGATACCAACCTTTACGATAGGCGAAGAGACTGGCTCAATGGTCGCGGGCATCTGGTGTAAGGAACATAGCCCGAAAACCATCGTCCATCAGATGAGCGAGGTGGTAGACGAAAGTGGCATGAATGCTTTGCAATTATACACGCAGAACTACAAGCAAGCCGATCTAACCTTAACCGGCACTGCGCGCAAGGCCAACTTGGTAGACCAGTCGACCAGAACTGTTCCCACTACAACAGCCCCCACCTCGGGCAATCGTCGAACTTCCACCGCAAACCCTACTCCCACCTCTGCGAGAGGACGACCATCCAACGCCGGTATACCTGTTAAGGACGAAGAATCGAATGGCGATGCAACCACTTCAAAGCCTGAACGAAGATGTACTAACTGCAGCATTGACGCTAGTCCACGATGGTGGAAAATTGAAGACCGCCCGCCGCCAGAACAGGAGTCGTCTCAGGTGAACCGAGTTGTAGATGGAATTCCTCCCACAAACGGCGATGGGGTTCCTGCATCGGAATCCCTACATCACCCAGAAGGACCACCAATGCCTAATGGTGTGGGTGACCATGACCATAAGATGTCCGATGCGCCGCCGGTAGGCGTTGTTGACGGTCCCACAAGGCTCAAAGTTGATACCGACATCTCTGTCAGTAGAGAAACTCTGTACTTGTGCCAGAAGTGTCACTGGAAGGAGCTCAACGCGCCTGACGAACCCGAAGAGCCAGAGAGATCGGAGTCACAGTTACCAGAGCCACAACAATTACCGCTTCGATCTCCTCCTATTCATGCATACGGGCCACCTATGCCAGCATGGGTGCCTACTTCCTCCCTTCCACCACAACCACCGCATATAGCGGGTTGGGGAGGTCACGGGCCACCTTTAAGTAATGGCATAATGCATACGCCTCAACCGACTGCTCCCATTCCTCACCACCAGCCTTTCCACGCTCCTCAGTTCAACCCACTCCATCAAACTAATGGGTACCAACCTCTCTCTGGACCAGGTGTTCACCCTTCTATCCCACCTGGTGCAGTTCGCTCACCTTATCCTCCCGTCAATGCACCTGCACCTCTCCACCTTAACAACTCCCCCATGTTAGGAGCACTTTCAAACGGCATGCACTCACCGCATCTGCCTTATTCGCCAACGCACCCACCTGGATCGATTCCATCTCGCCAATCCGACAGCCCATTTTCTGGCTCACAACCACATTCGCAATATCCTGGTCAGCACGGTAGCCCCGGACCAGGTCAACTGCATAACCGGCCATCTACACCCAGAGATACGACTATGCGAGATGCACCTGTTGGAGGTCCTCAAGGAGAGAATAGACTTCCGGGAGGCGCAAGCGCAAGTCCATCGTTACGTAACTTGTTACATTAGAATCTTCATTTCGATTTCCTCAGTTTGTCTTTGGGTTTTTATATGTCGTCTTTCATATCATGTAAGCGGATAGCACGGATCGGAGTCTGTCATTTATGTGGGATGGAGCTTGAGGCATCTTATGGCTGACTACAGGTTTTGCTTCGTGGAGCATGAGCGAGCGTGTACGAGGTTGAGAGGTCGCAAGCTGTTCTGGAATTTGGTTTAGTTGGAGGCACGGCACTGCTGGATATCCGGAGTTTATGGGCACGATACCATACCATCACACTGTTGTTGAATTGATTCCGCATTGTCGACAGGATGTCGAGGTGGTGTATGTTTAGCTAGACCGAAAACAGAAAACTGTTTACCAAGACCGAAAAAAATAAGGTCTGCGCAACTACTTCAAAACACGGTGCGATTATAAAAAAAATTAAATATAGTTTCACGGTTACATATGCACCGTGAAACCGGATGTGGGAAATCCGGATCTGCTGGTGCTGATCCCGCGCCTGTGGCTTGGTTGGTGGCTTAGCTGGGTGTTCCTGTCCTGCCCCCTGCATGCATCAAATCCGCCTCGCGCCTGCTGGCCTGCAACCCAAAAACGCAACCCCAGCCCCATCTTCTCATCCACTTTCACCATTACTGTGGGCCAGCCACCCTTGAATCGGCTTAATCTTTCGGTCGTTCCCTCCATTGCATTTTCTTTTGCACTCGCTCCACCTCTTTTTTACTTACCCGGACTTGAATTGCGATCAACAATCGATCTTTCCTGCGCCACGTAATCCATCGCCCATACAAACCGTGAAACCGGTTCTTCGACACACTTGAAACCATCCCTGTTGGAAACCCTCATTGTTACAATTGCGACCAAATCAGTCCTGCATCCTGTACTTAGCGTCAATATCCAATTCGAAATATACTCAAAACCCTCTCTGCCCTTAAATCAACCTTCCTTGTCTTGAGTCCCAGCCAACCTCACCAATACGCCAACCTCCCTTTTGGCCTTCTCCAATTTTTTCTTCGATATCGAAATCCATTTGTCAGTTACAGTTATGTTTTTCACGAGGCGAGGAGAAGACTGCTTCGAAGATATTAATGGAGATATTGAGTGCGTTCGAGATGGTGGGTTTTGGTATACAAGCGTCAGTAAACCCATTTTCTTCCAATACATTCATATTTCCCCGATTCCCATACTTCCTTAGTATTATCCACATGCTTTAAAGATGTCATACTGACAAATGTAATCAGAAAGGTGAAGCAATCAAGTGGTCTATCCTCCTCAGCATATTCGCCTTCTTCATGCTCTGGTTCGTAGGCGGGTACATGCACGCGAAGAGGCGAATGCGGAAGGGCCTCCCACTACTAGCATACCACCGAGTACGTAATTCCCACTCTAGATCCAGTCCTACACTCTCTTACCTCTCTCGATACTAACAATTGGCTTGCAGTGGCTCGTCCCCTACCGCGAACGCCAACGCTACGGCCAAACACCTCAAAATCATTTCACATTCTACGCTACGCAGCCCCACCGCCCTAACGCTGATGGCACGTACAATGAACCGCCTCCACTTTATAACAACGATATGCCACCTAGCTACATGCCCCCACCAGGCGCGTCGAAGCTCAACCCGACACAGACTGCGATGGAGATGCAGCCGAGCACGAACATGCAGCACACAGGCGGTTTCGGAGCGGTTGGTGCGCAAGAAACGGGTGTTGTGGGCGGAGGACAGAGGAGCGACCTCGAGAGCCAGTCTGCAGATCTACCCCCTAGGCCACCGAGGGCGAAAATTGCTGTTGGAAATGCATTTGGCTGGCTGAGAAAATAAGGGAAAAGCTGGCCAAGGGAGTTTCGGTTGAAATTTTGGATTTGGGTCTGTAAAACGATGTGACAGTAGGAGTTCGGCAACATGAATTCGGGTCGCAGGTCGACACCCTTGACGTGGCTGGCCATGCGTCTTTGGCACCGCATATATACAGACATAATTCGTGGGCATAGAGGGCTAATATGCTTCAATTGGTTCTTTAAAATGCAGATTCTCGCTACGTAGATTATATATTCTTGTTGCTAGATTTCATCTATTTCCATGTCATCCGGATCATGCTCTGCCATAGATTCGTCTTCCTGCTGGGGCTTCTTGGGAGCGGCGCTCGGACGAGGCTGTGGATGAGGCTCTAGACGAGGTTCTGGACGAGGCTCTCCTATCCCCGAAGCCTGTTTCTCTCGCATCCTAGCTCTTGCCTCAACGATAGCTTTGCGCACATTATCCTCTTCCTGAGGGACTGAGATTGATGAGGGTATGTTATAGAGGACGAGTTGGTTGTCGCGCGTAGCCTTGGGCTCTGGTCCCATCAAGAGGTGCTTTGGAATCTTGCTCAAATGCTTCTCGATATCAGCGAGGAAGATAGGGTTTTCCTCGTCTGACTCAATATCTGAGAGTTCAGCTGCCAGATCATGGATGTAGACCCGGTTAGGGGTGTCTTCGACTTGCATGAAGTCATCCACAGGGCGGAGCTGAGGCTTCTCGGGTTTCTTGGATTCGGGTTCTACGGGCAGAGCGATTGGTTTTGGAGGTTTGGAGGAGCTTGTAGTGGCCGGCAAGGATTGCGATGGATTCTGCGATGAAACGGGGATGTACAGGCGGGTGCCATTGTTGTCTACTGCAGGAAGCTGTCAGCTGGAAGATCACGGATAGCTTCGCATTTGTGGAACTAGAAGAAGAATGGGCAATTATTCACCTAAGTTTAATAAATCGAAGCGCTTTGAAAGTCGCTGTTCATTTTCCAGGCCGTCACTCGCAGGACGCTTCTTCTGTCCCTGCTGATGTTGTGCAGATAGAAATTCCGGAGCTTCGACCTCTGTGCTCTTGGCCGCCATCCATCCCACCTCCCCCAAAGCTTCGTGTCGATCAAAAAATCTTCTTTGGAAGTTTAGCGACGAGTTGTCACCGAGTTCTGTACGCACGACGGGGTTGGGGTGATCGATTGTAAAGCATTGATTCTCGATTCGCTTCGGTTGGATGTTGCGGAGGTCGCTGTTGTGGTGTTGCGGACGCTGTCGTCTGAGTCACTGCATCGAAGAAAGTTCGAGCGGCTTCACACAGTTTCGAGCACGACACAACGTTTTCAGCTGCAACAATAGTGTACAAGCTGGCTTTTTTAGCATAGCAGCTAAGCAGAGTAGTGGACTCTGCCCACGAGGCCTGCGCACAATGGCATCTTCATCCATTATGGAGGAGAAGCACGAGTGGAATGCTCCGAGGGTGCGCGAGACCTTTTTGGAGTATTTCAAAAAGAATGGACATACTTTTGGTGGGTATAGCTCGTTTTTACATCTATATTCTATATAAATTCTTTTATGAGCTACATTTATCTTTTTAACGTTCTTTACATTTTCTGAGTCTATCTTAATTAACAAATTCAGTTCCCTCATCCTCTGTGGTGCCCCTCTCAGACCCCACTCTCCTCTTCACCAATGCGGGCATGAACCAGTACAAATCTATATTCTTGGGCACAGTAGACCCAGCTTCCGACTTCGCATCCCTCAAACGTGCCGTCAACTCCCAGAAATGCATCCGCGCGGGCGGGAAGCACAATGATCTGGATGATGTTGGCAAGGACAGCTACCACCACACCTTCTTCGAGATGCTGGGGAATTGGAGCTTCGGTGACTATTTCAAAAAAGAGGCGATTGGGTATTCATGGGAGCTGCTGACCAAGGTTTACGGCCTGGATCCTGAGAGGCTCTATGTCACCTACTTTGAGGGCGCGGACGGGCTCGAGCCAGACTTGGAGGCGAAGGAGCTGTGGCGGTCAGTGGGAGTGCCTGACGACCATATCCTCCCTGGTGACATGAAGGACAACTTCTGGGAAATGGGTGATCAGGGTCCTTGTGGGCCCTGCAGCGAGGTTCACTATGACCGCATTGGTGGCCGCAATGCTGCGCACCTTGTGAACAAGGACGATCCGAATGTTCTGGAAATCTGGAACAACGTATTCGTTGCCTATAACCGTGAGCCAAACCGCTCATTACGCTCCTTGCCAAACAAGCACGTGGATACTGGTATGGGCTTCGAGCGTTTGGTCTCAGTATTGCAGGACAAGATGTCAAATTATGATACCGATGTCTTCACACCATTATTCAAGCGAATCCAGGAGATCACGGGCGCAAGAGAGTACAGGGGCAAATTCGGAGACGAGGATCCAGATGGCATCGATACCGCCTATCGAGTCGTTGCGGACCACGCCCGTACCCTCACATTTGCAATTGCAGATGGCGGTGTGCCAAACAACGTCGGCCGGGGATACGTTGTGCGCCGCGTGCTGAGGAGAGGGGCACGTTATGCGCGGAAGTACTTCAACACTGAGATCGGCGATTTCTTCTCCAAAGTTGTCCCCAGCCTTGTTGAACAGATGGGTGGCGTGTTCCCGGAGATTGCCAAGAAAGAGAGCGATATAAAGGAAATTCTAGATGAGGAGGAGAAGAGCTTCGCCAAGAGCTTGGACCGCGGAGAGACAATGTTTGAGAAGTATGCTCAGCAATGTAAGCTGCATGATTCAAAGGACCTACCCGGCACGGATGTGTGGCGACTATACGATACATACGGCTTCCCGGTTGATCTAACCAAGTTGATGGCCGAGGAACGCGGCCTCAACATTAACGATAAGGAAATTGAAGAAGCACAGGCCAAAGCTAGGGAAGCCAGTAAAGGCAAGAAGAAGGCTGCTGCCGGCCTCGTCAAGCTGGATGTTCATGATCTAGGTGCTCTCGAACTAATGAATGATGTCCCCAAAACCAATGACTCACCTAAATTTGGCCGCGAAAATATCGCCGCTGTCATCAAGTGTATTTACCACAACAAGAAGTTCCTCAAGAGTACGAAAGAAGTGCCTGAAGGCGAACAGCTCGGAGTGTTGCTGGACCGCACGAACTTTTATGCCGAGCAGGGTGGTCAGGAGTATGACACTGGTAAACTAGTGGTGGATGGTGTTGCGGAGATTGATGTGCAAAATGTACAGGTGTATGCGGGCTATGTACTTCATACAGGGTATATGAGCTATGGAGAGCTGAGTGTAGGGGAGGAGGTTATCTGCGAATATGATGAGGTGTGTTTATCACCATCTTCCCTAGTTACATAAAACTAACTTTGAAGCTCCGCCGCCACCCCATCCGCTCCAATCACACCGGTACCCATATCCTCAACTACGCCCTCCGCGAAGTCCTAGGTTCAGAAGTTGACCAAAAGGGCTCACTTGTCGCCCCTGAAAAGCTTCGTTTCGATTTCTCCCACAAATCCGGTATCTCAGACACAGACCTTGCCAAAATTGAGGAAATTTCCACCTCCTACATCCGCCAAAACTCCGAAGTTTACGCCCTCGACGTATCACTAGCCACTGCTAAACAAATCCGAGGCGTGCGCGCCGTCTTCGGCGAGACATACCCTGATCCAGTTAGAGTAGTCAGCGTCGGCGTGCCGGTCGAGGACCTGCTGAGCGACGTGAAGAACGAAGGCTGGGAGAAAGTTTCAGTTGAGTTCTGCGGCGGTACGCACGTCAAGCAGACCGGCGAGATCAAAGAGCTCATCATCCTGGAAGAATCCGGCATTGCCAAGGGTATCCGCCGCATCATTGCCGTAACAGGGCAGACGGCATACGAAGTGCAGCGCGTCGCGTCGGGCTTCGAGGAAGGGCTCGCAAGGCTAGAGAAGGCACCGTACAGCGCCGCGAAGGAGGCTGAGGCGAAGAAAATGCAGGTCGCGCTCAACGAGCTCTCCTGCTCTGCCCTCACAAAGACATCGTTCCGCGACCGCTTTTCTAAGATTCAGAAGTCCATCTTGGATCAGCAGAAGGCGGCCGCCAAGGCGGATAACAAGCGCGTGCTGGATACTATCACCGATTTCTTCGCCAAGGAGGAGAACGAGGCGAAGAAGCATTTAGTTGCGAAAGTTGAGTGGAGTGCCACGGTTAATAAGGCCATTAGCGAGGCGATTAAGACCGTTAGTGGCAAGGGCCCGATGAAGGATAAGAGCGTGTACTTGTTCAGCGTAAATGGGGAGGAAGGGAAAGTTGTGCATGGGTGTTATGTCGCCAAGGTGGGTGAAACAGCTTCTTTAATCTTCTCCATTCCTCCATTGGAGCGTAAGAGATTCAGGATCTTTTTCGTCGAAATTTACTAATGACAGTGTATCTAGCACTTCTCCTCTCAAGGCGCTTCAGCTGTCGAATGGTCCAAGAACGTCGCCAGCATTATCGGTGGCAAGGCAGGCGGCAAAGGCGCTACTTCCATCGGCCAAGGCACCAATGCTGATAAGGTTGACGAGGGCCTTGAAGAAGCGACGAAGTATCTCGAGAAGTTCCAGCTTTGAATTGGTTCAAGGCAGTGAAGATAGATGAGACGGCCGCACTTCGCGCGCCGATGTTTACGCAACGCGCCTATGATATCAGGTTATTGGGCTTGAAAGGACTGGACATGGGACACTTTTGAGCCTGGAGTGAGATGGAGTATCTTTGGGCGGCCCCTGTTTTCCCCCTGTATCTGAAACGATTTTGGGGATTTTGTAGTGGAAGGGCTTTAAACGGCAGCCTAGCTCTTTTAGTAGCTGTTTCATATGTCCCTATAGATTTCCGGTCTCGAGAATGCGGAGGCGAGGATTTTTGGTAGAAAAAATTGCAACTGTGCTTGCTATTCAGAGAATAGCTGCATGGTAAGATTGCACAACTGGCGCCAACACCTGCTTCCTATCAATCTATTCCGACTGCAACGATATTACTGCCGGTGCCATGCAGGGGGGAAAAGCTCCAAGTTAGGCTTACAGCATCTCCAGGTTTGTTATACAATCACGATCTCTTTCCTTTCGATGCTCCTTTTCAGGCCTCTCTAGCTCCCCTTGCAAAACACCATTGATCACAGTTTTTCCGGATTGAACTAATCCCTATCTTTACCAGCCGGATCCCACGCCAAAAGTCCAACTCTTTTCTACGTCCAGAAACACTTGCCGAGAGGCCAACATGTTGTTTAGACCGACCAAATACCGGATTCTTTCGTACGAGTGGAATTTAGATGAGCTATCTCACTATCCCAGTGGAGATCTAGCTGCACATGAACACGATCCTAGGATCTTCTACCTGCGATATGAGAGCCTGACTATTAAGCTATAGAAGTAATAATCACCGCCTCCGGGCCGCACCAGATTACCAAATATGGTATTGACGTCGAGACATTTCATCTCAGAATCTTCAATGGTGCCATATGGATCTAGTTCATGGCATACGACACATAGACCGTCATCTCTCTTACATTGGAGTGCATAAGGAAAGGGGTTGCGGCTGAGAAATAAATATTCAGAATGAGCTATCAGATCGGCAAAGAATATCTATAATAGATGGTATGCCGGATGTAACAAAGGCATATTTAGTGCTTAGGTGAGCGTTAATATTTCAGCGATGAAATATTAGGAGACACTGCGTGATGCTATGATAACTTTAGTTGCACATATTATTAAAGATGTGATCGTGGTTCCACATAAATCGCTAGAGCTGGTTTCTAGAATTGAGACTGCTAGGTAGGCTTGCTAATTATGTTGTCCAGAGCCATACATTATCCATGATAGCACGGACCTAACGCTAGATGAAGAAGCAGCCATGCCAAGGATGTCGTGCAGAGGCCGAAAACCCCTGGTGAAGGCGGTAAAGAGTGTCAAAAATTTACCTAATCAACATTTTACCCAGATATCTGGCTCGTGCTTCAACATGCTCTCATCGTGCAACACCCTCATCAACGCCAAAAGCATTGCGGCATGGAATGGTTCAAACGCTTACATGCATCATGAGATCGGTCATGGCTCTTGCAGAACCTAAACGCGTTCCTATTCCTAAAAATGGAGTTGACTATCGTGGGAAGGTCGTCTTGGCTCCGATGGTGAGGTCTGGAGAACTTCCGTCGAGGTTGCTGGCGCTGAAATATGGGGCAGACCTCGTCTGGGGTAAGTAAAATTGGAACTTCTGAACTCTTGCATTCTATTTATCCCTCGCCTCACGAACACCTTTGCATGTCCGTATCTGACTTTGCGCAACAGGCCCGGAAACGATTGATCGTGCCCTTATCGGCACGACGCGCCGCCTAAATCCCCACACTTCCACTATCGAATTCTCCCGCCTCCCCTCCTCGAAAATTCAGAATCCCTCTCTCGATCTCTTTGCTCGTGAAAGCGTCATCTATCGCATCCACCCTGAGCTGGAACACAAGCGCCTGATATTCCAAATCGGTACCTCAAACCCAAATCTTGCGGTCACAGCTGCGAAGATTGTCGCAGCGGATGTTGCAGGCATAGATGTAAATGCAGGCTGTCCAAAATCGTTCTCAACCGCCGGAGGGATGGGTGCTGCGCTGCTAAAGACACCTGACTTGCTATGTAGTATCCTTACTGCGCTTGTAGAGGAGGTGGGGAAGCAGTTTGAAATAGGGATCAGCGTGAAAATCAGGCTGTTGGATAAACCAGAGGACACAGAGGCTCTAGTTAGGAAGTTGGTAGCTACTGGTATTATAGGCTTGACAATACACTGCCGGACGACGCCCATGCGGCCAAGAGAACGGGCCATTCGGGAACAGTTAAGGATGATAGGAGACGTCTGCAGAGAAGCGGGCGTTGCATGTGTTATGAATGGCGATGTGACCTCCCGCGCGGAAGCACTACAACTAATCCAAGAGTATAATGTGGATGCAGCAATGATCGCGACGGCCGCTGAAAAGAATCCGAGCGTCTTCCGACCGGAGTCAGAAGGTGGAACGCTCACTGGCAAGACAGCATGGAGGGGCGTTGTCACGGAGTATTTGCATCTAGCCTTGCAAGTTGAGAATAGGTGGGGCAACACCAAGTATTTACTTGGCCAGATGATCCCAGGCAAGGAGAAGTGCTACGCAGAGATGAATCGGTCTAAGTGCTATCAAGATTTTGTGCATGTTCTGGAGTTGATGGATGTGGAGGGCCTCTTGGACTTGGCAGGGGTCGTGGATGAGAGATTGGGAATTCCCTATGTCGAGTCAAGAGCCGGAAAGAGAGCGAGAGTTAAGGAAGACAGGGGAAAGGGCAAAGAGAATAGTGCTGCAAGAGCTGCGGCTGAGGAGGCTCAGGGCCTCCTGGAAGGAGGAAGTACAAAGAGAGCCAGGCTCCCGCAGCCTATGATAGACATGCCCGCTATAGCGTCAGGAGTAGCTCCTGTGGCTGCTTTGGGCATATGAGCGTGGTGAGTGAAAGCATTTACTGGTCGTCGGCGGTAAAGTGTCGTATATGGGGGTATGTGGTTTCACTTTTATGATCCTGAAACCTTTATATGTATCCATAGAACATCCATATCTGTTTACATTGATGCCTAGGAACCGTGAGTCTTTATAAGCATCCTAGCCTACTCGTCCAGTCGTGGTATTATTCAACTAATTAGGAATAGGTGAAGTATTTAGATTCACTGCTCTGTCCCATAGGTGCTCCTTTAAATATGGCCCGTGCGCGAACACCAAAACATTAACAATCGTCTCTACTATCGAATCTATATAGCTTCTTACCTTGATTAAACCACCACAATGGGCCACAAACGTTCTTCTAACACCTCAATCGAATCAAGCTACAATAAAGTCAAATTATATACAAAATCCAAGCTTTATTACCATAATATTAAGTTACAATTAATTGGTCAATCCACGGCTTCATTTTGCCAAGACTTGATTGAATCTAGAGCCCCTGGTTGGCTCGGTAAAAGGAGCACCTTTCTCAACCACGCATGGGATAGACTGCTTCCCAGCTTTCAGTGAGAATGCTTGATTTGTCTCAGTCGCAGCATCAATCTCGGGTTAGCCGCGCGAGGCGTACCTGGCACTTCAACTTATGCGCAGCCTTTAGACTCAGCCTAGCTGCATCACAACGTGGCACCATAAATATAAACTTCCTACAGGATCACTTTAACCTACGTTCAGCCTCAGAATCGGCCTAGCTACACATGACGTGGCACTATGAATATGCATTTCTCACTTAAGCCGCTTCAACGTAATATCACCACTGCATAATCAATCAACTATTTGCACATTGAATTGATACTCGCTATCAAATTACTTTCATAGTATTCTCTACTTTATGTGTTCCGATTACGATCTAAGTCTAAGACCATTTCGTGGATCCTAGGCTTGAAAAGACTACCGTTGAACGTCTTTTTAACTTTTAATGCTCGCACAAAACTAGCAACATCGAATTTCTCCTACGGTTCAATATCCTACGCATACTTTAGCATAAGAATGGGTGGGCAATTATTCTGCACCTTTGCCTTCGACTCACTTCTTTAGCTAATACGAATTCTAGAAGGATTCCAAAATGGAATCAGGCCAATCAAAGGTTCCGACTCGAGCGCTCGTATTTCATTGTCGAAAGACGAAAAACCATGGCTCCGATGGCTGGTTAGGCGATTGTACAAACTTCTTAATTATCTGGCCCATGTAGCTTCATCAACGCTTCAGCTGGCATTCGACGTTCTTCTCTCGGGGCTTCAGCGGGCATCTAATATTTTTCTCTCGGGGATCGAATTAATTCCCCCGGCCTTCCGATTCCTTCTTAAGAAGCTGGAAGCAAACCCCCCATACCATCGAGTTTCAAAACGCTATGGACGTCACTGAGTCATGCATTAGGCTTGGCCCTCTCGTGCAGCGCTCTACAGCAAAGGGTTAAGTTGCCATCGGAAGTTGACTTGTCCCCTAATCAATATTTGACGTCCAGAATGGTGGATATTCTCTCCTAGCCGTTGAATTTCATCAACGGTTCCTAAATTACTATTATGGTCAAAAGTTAACAACATTTAGGTTGTGTGTGGAGGCGGGGTAGTGGAGTGATGTGGTAGTGGCGAGGGGGTAAGGAGAGAGGCCTTGGGATGAGGGGTTAGTTGATACCACAATAGACAAGCTCAGAGCCTCAGTAAATATAAATGTAATTAGAGAGTGTGAGAGGTATGGATGGGATGAGGCTAATCTTTCTCAGGATTTCGCTGACAAGATTAATAGCTACAGAGATTTACCTCTGAAGCGTAATCAATGGAACAATGCATGTCGTGAATTGGGCATCCCTTAGCATGCCGTATGCTTACTCTTTTCAGGTTGTTCGCTGGAAATTTACCCACATACTCCTCTTCTTCGTTCTCGCGAATTTCTATGGCGGCATCCGCGTGGAATGCGACACCCGTGAGCATTACTCTCCAGGCTGGAAGTTCAACCAGTACGAGGTATGCTTTCCCATCATCATCATCACGGTCATCGATCCGCCTCGTTCTAACTATACTCCGTACAGCTCCGCGGTTCCCTTCTCCGCATCGAATTTGGCCCAAAAGATGCTGCGAACGGCGTCATCACCACCGTCCGCCGCGACACGGGCGAAAAGGGCACCGTTCAAGTTTCGCACCGGATGGCACAGGACGTCCAAGCGCTACTTGACAAGATGCAGCGCGAAATGCTCGAGTGGGCCCGCAATACATACCGCGAACACATCAAGTACACTAGCATCTGGGCCGACGTTGGTCCCCTCCTCAACGCCAAGAACGTCATTCGGATGCCCCATTGCGGGAATGGTGACTGCGCTGAAAAGGTGAAGGAGATGGCGGAGATGAGCAAGACGGCGAATATGGATCTGCGGGCGCCGTCGATGGGGGGGAAAGGTGCGTAGTAATCGTTCACACCATGTTTTCCATAAACGCATTTTAACGTCGTATGTGCTAGCTCTTTGCGTGTCCTGGTTGTGGTAAAGTTGCTGTCAACTATACGCAGTTTGGACGGTCGTACTAGCCTACTAGGTCGCTCTAGGTAGTAGGACGATCAAGAAAGAGTTATCTGTAACGTCAGGTCCTAGCGCGTACGACCAGCTTCACCCCCCTCTTTGGCGAGGGCTCCAAATTTTCAAATTCGGTACGCGCATCCAATCTCGCTTGGTTGCCACCAACTGTACATGGTAATTGTCAGACCGACGACTCGTCTGGTGGAAAAGATATATATGATGCTCTATGAGGAAGAATCTAAGGGGCTCGATGGCCCGAGAAGATATCTACAAGATGGCCCATGCGCTGTCACGTGACGTGTCACGTGCACGTCGCGGAGCTCAAAGAGACTGCCCAAGTACCCCCCTACCAACGGTAATTGTAGCGAAGCTCTGCAAGAACCTTCGCGATCGGCCTTCCTCCACAGTGTCGTGATCTTCGTCAAATATCGTAAGGTTTCCACCCGTTCAATATTACCAAATCTCATTGACTTCTCTACAGAGACAGCATTGTATTCGCGTTTTGGACGGAGGTATGGGCAAATGAGAGAGAAAGAGGAAGCGTACGTCAAGGAAACGTACGTCCTGAGTTGCTTCAATTTGATTCTCCTGGACAACTGAGGCAATCCCTAGGGCAACCAAAAAGGTCCTTGCGTGTAGCCACAGCCGTTCGCTACAATTACTATGTACAGGGGGGTAACATGAACGGGTCAGACGCCCCCTGCTAGTATGGAGAGAAAAATAAGCGAGCCCTAAGTAACATAGTAAGGCTAGGTTATTTTGTGTACCATACCAGCAGGGGGCGCCTGACCCGTTCATGTTACCCCCTTGTATAGTTGGTGGCGATGGAGCGAAATTAGATGCGCGTAGCGAATTTAAATTTCGCCAGAGGGGTGAAGCTGGTCGTGCACAACCCTGTAATAGCAGCTTAGCAAATTGATATTATTGCGGTAAAATATAGCAGTGTAATTGCAACGTGTTCCACGTCGACAAATGGCCAAAAAGACAAGCAGTACCCGCGAATATCGCGACTAGCGGAATCTAATATATGTACTCTTACAGTTTTATGTAGTTTTAGTGTAAAATCGCTTAGACGCAAAGACTTTCGTCCTAGTGTAACTAGTTTAGTGACTTGGGCTCCGCCGTTGACCCATCCTTCATTTAAGAAAGTTCCGGTTTACAGAAATCCATACAGAGGCGCGACTTATTTATTCATTCTTTACATAGAATTCTAAAAGCCTTCAAAATGCCATTTTAGACCTAATGTATAATAAGAACCAGTTTTATTATGGCTTGATACAGGCTATTTAGCTAGTCCTACCAAATTTATTATTAACGTAAAACACTTTGAAAGCTTGGGCAAAGCACCTGTGGTTTGACAACGTCTAAACAAGTCGTGCTCTATGCCGACACTGTAGACAGCTATAATAATAAACTTTCGAGACCCGCGAAGCCGACCATTTATATTTTCTGAACAAAATAAGCTAATTGGTTGTTTAGAAATTCATAGAACTAGCGAAACCTATTGTTTAACACCATCGTTTGCAAGGTGCGAGTCGAAACTCCCGCGTGAGTTAAAGGACCGAATGAGATATCACCTATCCAAATACCTCTCCAAGCTTCCAATCAAATCCCAGAATCGTCCTGGTCAAACTTAACCTTAGTGGTTTTCAGCCACTCCTCCCAGCCATTACATGTCTTCTTCGTCTTAGATAAAGTTCCAATACTGCTCAGGATATCTTCTTGCCGTTCGAGAATCTGCAGCGCAAGACCTGCGTAGGAACTTAAGGTTAGCTACACCTCAAGTGCTCACAACAACTTGGTGGTTGTGTGGTTACTTACCGGAACTGGCATGCCAAGCTATGTGACAGTGCACGAGCCAGATACCAGGGTTATCGGGTTTGAATGCAAGCGCGAGATATCCTGCTGATGGAAGGAACGCAACATCTCTTCTCGGGGGGTTGTGGAAATTGAAATGCTGGGGATCAACTGATTCATTATATGTATTATTGCTCTGGGCAAGGATTACGAAATCATGGCCATGCATATGGATGGGATGCGCGGCCGGTATACGCCTTTTAGTTTTTTCGAGTCGTGTAAGATCGCCCGTGATGACGAGGTAGACCCAGCCGTGCTTGTAGTCATCTTAATGAATACTGTTAGCTAGCAACTAGGATGAAGAATATTTCATAGATAACAGGTAGCTCACAGGGGATTACGCAATATTCAGGATTCCATGTTGTGTTCTTTAGGTTGAGAATGGTGGGATTTGAGAAATTCAACCATAGTGGAGTATCCGTCAGGTCCCAACGCTGGTAACCGTGTGTCTTGTCGAGATCAATTCCCGCTTCATACGTGTTTTCAGTCACGTTGTTCTCTGGGTGCTGGACAAGCCACTCTACAATGGGCTTGAGGCTTTCATATGGCTCGTCGGTGCAGTTGTTCGGAAATTGATTTTTAGTGGACGAAGGAAGAGGGGTACTACCAGGATTGTATCTGATTATACCTGTTCTCTCGTCTGAACCGTTTGGGTCGATATTGCCGCATCCAGTTGGCACCTGGGTACGAATCCAATAATTACCATCATGGGCAGGTGTATCAGGTTCGGTGGCTTCAACAATAACGCTATAACGCTGGCCTGATTAAAATTAGTAATTTTCACCAAACGAATCTTATTTAATTTACCTATGGCAATATGTAGCGAGTTGGTGGCATATGGATGGATCGGTACAAAGTCAGTTGAGATAACTTTGAGTATATGACCATCAATTGAGAAGATAAACCCCGCATCAGTCGAGGCATTGATCAAGCGGAGAAGGTATCTTTTGCCTTTCTTGAATGTTTTGGTGAAGTAAGAGCTTGGCCCTACACAGCGTGGATTCGTCTGGGGGCACACGCATCGTGGGTCTGTTTTATTGCATAGATAGCGGCCTGAACAAATTTAGCTTATACTAAAAATGGCTCACGGTTCTATGTATATCGAAATTATGAGAATGGCAGGATAATCAAGCGATTCCAGGAATTAAAAAAAAAGCAATTAGAAAACCAAATAACTGACCGGTTCCATTGAGCAGAACACTCTGCGATATTGGTGGCGGCGGAACCAACTCATGCTGAAAGACCGCAAAGGCACTGTCATGTACCCAATCACTGATGAGTATGGGGTCCCATGCCTCATCCCAATCTGCACTGCTAGGGCCATGAATAAGGAGGGGACCTGTAATAATTAGCGTTATCGCCTTCAATAGGTATGTTATTTAAATTTTTACCTGCCACTCCGTCCGGATATTGCAAGGAATAGTGACTGGCATTAAATTAACATAAGTACGAATAATAAGTATATGTCATATTGGTAGAGCTAACCTGTGATACCAGGTATGGCCGTATTGACTGGCTGTGAATTTGTACGTGAATGTCTCGTCCTCCGCAATGGGACATTGAGTGACACCTGCAAATATGAGAATTAAGACGATAGTAGTCCTTGTGGGTATACTAGCCGTTGACACCATCCATTTCATTCGTGTGTAGCTGCCGGATCCCATGCCAATGTACAGTTGTGCCATTGGTCGTAAGTTTGTTCTTGACATGGACAACAATTTCATCTCCCCAGCATGCTTCGATAAGAGGGCCAGGATAGGAACCATTGAAAACCTTGCCAAAAGGCTTGAGATAACCATCAGGAGCAATCTTGGGTCGTCAGCTTATATGCTTTGTATTAGTAGACGACGTTTGTACCTTCATATCGCTCACTTCTAGCCAATACTATTTTAATGTTAACATAATATAATCCTAAACCAGTGAGGTGATTCTACCTCGCGCTTAATTCCTCTAGGCCACATAGCCTCATCTAATTAATTGTTAGCATCGTATACGGTGCCGGCAAAGGCAATAGGCAGACGTGCATTCAGTCTTAATGTTGAACGAGTTCCATAGCGGCTGTTTGGCTCCTCGTCTCTGAATCCAACAATCACGGCTGTTTGGGCCATTGCAGCTCTCCCAGCCTTCATATCCTGGATATGAGCAGTGAAACCCAGGTGAGGCATGATGGGGGTGGACAGTCAGATCATGCGATGGACCTAAGGGCAATGGATACTGAGGGCGGCCAGGACCACCGAAAGGGCTAATGGATACAAATTGGAGGAGAGCTTCCCAACAAGAATTGAAGAAACCCATTTCGAACTCCTCGGAGATCAAAAGTAAGGATATGGAAGAGGAACTTCAGCGGGGTAAGCACAGCTTAAATTGTCTCCGGTATGTATTGTGGATTCAGCCCAGCTGAGATCTATTGCGCCTGTGTTCTCCAATGTTACACAAACTGACGTCGAATCGAGCCATATCATTTATGAGAAGGCGTTCCTCTAGGGTCTGACCGCTCTGGATACTCAGCCCACGCCAGGGTGCGCACCAATAACGTACTCCCGGACGCCTCGGAGGACTCCCGAGAATGGGTTGAGCCATCTAGCAGACGCGAAGGCTTTGCCCCATGGCTTACTGGAGTAGGGATCTTGGATGTCTAGGCAACGAGTGCTTGTCTCATATAAGAACCAGAATATACCTAGTTAAAGGAGCGTCCGCAAGACGAGACAAAAAATCAGTCTGCCAATCATTAAGGTTTGAACAAGGACGCATAGAGTGGAATGCAAGCCGCGGCGATTGCCGGCTGACTTGGGCAGCATGTCAGACGGGCGTTACGCCTCATCCGGGCCCACAGAAACAGGTAACGTTAGCGGCTGGCTGCAAAAAAAGAGCTTGCGTGTGGGGAAGGAAAAACGGATCACGGGATGTGATATACCTTACTTAATTGATGCAGTTTGTCACTGCCTGCAGGATCTATTAGTGGCTGATGCATGCGAGCCGTAATACGGTGATGCGGGTGGACACGAAAACCACTGGACCTAGATCGGCCGCTCTTATCCAAAACTCGGGTTATCCACGCTTTTGGCGCGTGGAAAACGAATTGTAGCTCCAATTAGACGGCCGACAAGTTATAGCGTAAGTATGTAGCCATAAAGAATCACATGAAACAGCTAGGGAGCAGTTCGCCGGCGAGAAGGCATCTAGGCGAAAGAGGCTTGGGGGCTGAAGCTGAGGTGAGAGCTGAAACTAGAGTGGATAAACATCCCTGCGAATAGTGCAAATGAGATGCAGGATTTCGATCGGCAGAGCAAGTCTGGATAAAAGTACTTAGGAATGTCAACATAGCGGCTGGCTTAGGAGAGGTTGATTTAGCAAGGGAGTTGTTGAATCACCGGAGAAACTCGCAGCGGGCTAACTATTCCGAGTTTACCTCAGCAGGCTCAGACGTGATTTCGTTGGTGCGGATTTTCAATCGGTCCGCAAGCTGACTAACTACATTTGTGCGAAACCACCGGAATCACATCTGATGCTGTTTTCCAACATTTGTAGACCGCATCAACATATTTTATGATTTTCCCTATATTCGCGGTTGAATTTCTCAACCACAATGGCTTAAAATACTACCAAAAGTTGATCGATTAAAGAGACGACCCGATATTTTACAAATATTGGGTTAAAATCAGCCTATAACGGCCCGGGGTTGGGGTCAATTTAAAAATCGTGTTGTTAAGCGTAGCAATATTGCCTATAACATTGCATATAACATTACAACGAGCATGCGTATAAGAGCCAAAAATTGATCGTTAATAGACCTAGCTCTTGTAATTATTTTGAGCCTATATACAGCCCTAGACCTTACGTGGATGGCTTTAACAATTTCGTTAAAGATTATATACAGCTCCATACAAATTTAGGGGCCGTTCGGTGGCAAGTTCATATTCAATATGGAGGCTCCATATTTAACCGATATGGAGCTCAAATCCGAATATGAGGCTGTTTTTCGGTAGATCTGACGACTTTTAAATATGGAGCTCCTCCATATCGGTAAGCGCGTCAAATTTGCAAGCTATACTATATACGGTAGTTGAAATGAGGTTCTTGGCACCGTTTTAATATGTTGCCTTCGAGCTGCCGTTCCATATTCCATATTAATATGGAGCCCTTATATACACGCCAAAGTGACAACTTCTTGTAATATGGCGATTCCACACACCCTAATCGCGATACTGCTGTCGCATTTACATGCCTAAAATATTATTATTCTAACCTCGTGATCGCGATAAGCTTGTTTTTAGGGCGTCGCAGGCGTCGCGGGCATTGCTGTAGCTCTACTACAGCTCCTACGGGAGGTGGGCAAAGGTGTAGAAAGCGTTAATCGCAGAGAAGGCGTTGGCCGAGGAGGCTCCATTACTACACCAAAGTAGGGGGTCGCGATAGAGGCCTGGTGGCAGAGAGGAGCTCACTTGAATCGCCCGCCGACGTCAGTCACGCATTGTGCGAAGCCAAATCTGGAGCCTTCATATGGAAGCTCACCGAACGATCGACTCAATTACAGATTCAAACGAGCTACGGTAGTAGCCGCCACTAATTACAAAACGGGCGACACTAAAATACGCACAGATTGAACAAATATAATATGGAGCCGATTTGCAACCGAACGTACCATTAGACGATGCGCTTAATAAAATCAGCGAAAGTCCCTCAGACCCTTGGACCATCAACCTCCGCCTTACTAAAATTTAGTCTTCTATTTTTAGGAGGCGAATTCCACAGAGCGCCTAAAACGGGCACCTAAAGCCTCTACAGTCGTTAGCAAAACTGGCTTCTTCTCGTGTACAGCTGCTGGAGGCGGGTTATAGTATTCAGCGGTTTATCCTTAGCGCAGCAGGCTTGGCCGAAACTTTGCTGAATTGTGACCAGGCAAGTATAGCCGACTTCCGGGTTCCCGTGCTCAAGGATTGTTTCTAGCGCATTCCATTATGTTTTAAGAGAGGGGATGGACCCAAATCACTTACCTCAGCAAGCTCAGACCACATATTCGGAATAATTTTATATCCGCTCCACGTAAAATCGAAAATGTGGTCTGAGGGTGATTCGCAATATTTGCAAAGCGCGTAAACGATATTCGCGTTACGGAGGTTGCGGATATTAAAATAACTCAACACCAGTATTTTATATCATTTCCTAAAGTTAATCGATTATACAACAGAACCTAGGCTTTCAGAATATATCATTTTTATCACTTAGGTATTTCAGGTCTTATAATCATTTTCGTCAAAAAAAAAAGACCGCGTTGTTAAAAGCGTAAACCTCTATATATAGTTTTATTAAACGCTAGCTAAATGGATATCTGCAACGTCCTTAATTGTACTGCGGGTCTCTTCATGCAGAGCTTCGAGTAGAGCTTCGAGCAAAGCCTCGTGCAGAGCTTCGTGTAAAGCTTCGTGCATAGCTTTGTGCAAAGCTTCGTGCAGAGCCTCTGTACGCAGAGCTTCGCGCAAAGCTTCGTGTAGAGCCTTTGTACGCAGACCTTCGTGTAAAGCTTCATGCAGACCTTCGTGTAAAGCTTCGTGCAGACCTTCGTGCAGACCTTCGTGTAAAGCTTCGTGCAGACCTTCGTGCAGAGTCTCCGTACGCAGGGCTTCGTGCAGACCTTCGTGCAGACCTTCGTGCAGACCCTCCGTACGCAGAGCTTTGTGCGGAGCTTGGTGCAAAGCTTGATGCAGACCTTCGTGCAGACCCTAAGTAGGCGAATCGCCCATTCGGCGGCGCTTTCTACTAGATATCGTGGAGGCGTACGGAGTAGATATACTCATCGATTATAGAGCTGCTTCTACCGATCAATTTGACGGTATTTCTAAGATGATAGCTGTTGTGGGGGTGTAGATCAATTTCGTTGAAAAAGGTGACTGCTCTACACCCTCCTGTCAATTCCGGTGGTTAGCGCAGCCATGTCTGCACGGCCTTACTTTCCCTTAAACAGCAAAAATACCAAAACTTCCCCTACAAAAAGGCCGTGCAGATGTGGCTGCGCTAACCACCGGAGTTGACAGGAGGGTGTACATACAAAACAAGTTGGATCGCCTAAGAAACCTTGCGAAAGTCCATCAAAAACGGTTAGCGATATCCGCTTGCGGATATACGTATGTCCGCTAATTGATTCTATGGTCTGAGCTTGCTGAGGTAACCAAATCACTCCCTCAAACATTGCTTGAGACGCAGTCAAAACTAGAACCAGGAAAGAAAACTAACGAAACATGTCATCCAAAAGTATTCCACTCGTCTTAGCGCAGCTCATGGACAGCGGGAAATATAGCGACTTGAAACTTGTATGCCAGGGGCTGGAGTTTAAAGTCCACAAAGCGATCATATGCACCCAATCTCCTGTACTTGCAGCTGCTTGTGATGGAGGCTTTCAGGTAAAAGCCAACCGAACGTCTAGTGGAATTAACCCTAACTAGGAACTAACTGACGGGTAGGAGGCGACGACTAACATCATAAATATCAACGAGTTCGATTCCGGCACCATTAAGAGAATGATCCAGTTTATGTATAAGGGGGACTATGACAATGGCGGGGAAGAACAAGGATCCAATATTGCAAGTGTGGAAACGCTCGACCAAGGTAAGGGATATGTTCGCACGCTGATCCAATTTGTCCGTACTCAAACTTCAATCTATAGAATTAGAGATAGCGCAACTCGACGACGCCGATGCCTCATCGCCATCTAAACTAGACAATAGCAGTGGCGATAATAAAGACACAACAACACGGCCGACAACGGCCAATATCACACTTCGCCACGTCCATGTTAATGCAATTGCCGATTATTACAATATACCACAGCTAAAAGAGCTTGCGAATACAAAAATCCAACACATTCTAGGAACCAGCTGGTCCGCAGACGGGTTTCCTAATGTTGTTAAGGATGTCTTCAGCCTGACAGGCGACTTAGCATTGCACAATATAATCACCTTAACAGCGGCCGAGCATATCGAAGAGCTTGTCAAACTTGAGGACTTCGTAGAGCTGGACGTCATGGGCGATTTCGCCATTGGCATTGTACGGACGGCGATTACCGCATTCAAGGACATAGACGAAAAATCCACGCAGAAACTTCAAGCTGTCCAATCTCAGCTACAACAAACAGAATCACTACTTAAATTTGTTGAGGCGAGGTGCGCCGCGGCTGAGCGCAAAAGCGACAACATTGATGACTGTCTTGATTCCCTCCGCAAGATCAGGACCTGTCGCAATGTTAATTGCGGCGCCGAGTTTAGAGGCTACATCGAGCTCGGCGGTCATCTGTCCGACCCTAGTTATATACTTCGCTGCTCAAAGTGTCAGTGCAAGCATTAGCTTAGGTAGGAAGTCGTCATATAATGCTTCTCCTCCTTTCTCCGTTCGGGTTGATCTAAGAAATTCGAAAGTGTCCCTTGCAACGGTGAAGTCCTACGGGAGTTGGACCGTGCGCGAACACCAGAATCAAAAGTAACGCGTACGCTGCCTTGATCCTATTGATTCTATTGGCTAGCTCTTATCGATAACCGTAGGACGAATTCCACCGTTGCAAGGGATATCTCGTCCATAGTCGATCTATACAAGCCCTGGTGAACGCAAGATCAATAGCTACCTAATATATTACTGGTTGAATATGTATGTTGGCGCCTTGTTTGGAGGGATTGGCCGCTGATTTTCAAGGGTGATGCTATTTGGACACCCCCCATTTGCTAGGTGATACCCCCCGAATCAGGGTTGGTGCCTGCCTCAATAGGTTAGAATATCACGTGCGTTTGACTTGTTTGCGCCTGCATCACGAAAATCAAAGTGTGAGCCCATAGAATCAACTTTTGACAAAAAAGGTTAGCGATATCCGCTTGCAGATATACGTATGTCCGCTAATTGATTTCATGGTCTGAGCTTGCTAAGGTAAATTCCGAATGGCTTTAGCCAATACTTTTGGGTCTTTAAAACCTTCGTTATTTACGCTAGTTTTTCCGGTCTGCGTCCTGCCGAGGGCGACGTTCTTTTCTTCCCTAAGGAAAGGGGACCGGGGGTAAAGCGTTCTAGCGTAAATTTTCAATTAGCATATTTCTTGTCGCAGTGCGGAGTTTGGGGCTCTGCTTGAGCGGTGTTTGCACCGTTTGACCGCTTAATGGTTCATGCGTCCTTTTCGCCACTGCATCCCTTATCTTTTCCTTCATGATACGCCTTGTGTACAGAGCACGTAGTTGGCCCGCAGACAGCTTCGTATTATCATAGAACGAGGATTCTAGGCATCGAAGCCAGAAACCTAAGATAGAGCCCCAAAATCAACTTCCTGCATGCGCGGAGAAGATCTGTTCATTACTGTCTCTACTAGTGCTGTGTCTATCAAAAGGCCCTGCCGTTGGTATGTACAGCTTCAATGTCCCTGAAATATATACCCAGGAGTCCCTTCCTGCCATGGCTACCACCTCCAATCCCTCCAACGCCCTACGGGAATCAAATATTCAGATACTTGATTGATGAACTCTACGGGTACAGGGTCGACTATATTAGCTCGGAATTAGTGCTCTAGTAGTCCTTTTTGCATGGAAAGGACTATTAGAATACATTTTTGAAGGGCAAGATTAGCTTTTTACGCCTAATTAAATCTTTATTATTTGAACCGAGATAAAGCACTACTTGAATGTCACGGAAATATCAAGCCCGGAAATATCTTGTAGTTCAAGCAGGGCCCTGGAATCAAAGATGCCGATGGCGCCTTCAGATAGCGGACTATGGCCTAGCGAGGTTTCATGAGCGAGAGCTGCGTTCCGAGGTCGACTTTATCAAGGCTTACGGCCCCTTAACTTACGGGCCACCAGAATCAAAGCTTCGTAAGCATGTTTCCCGTGCATACGATATTTGGAGTCCCGGCTGCATTCTCCTAGAATTTATTACATGGCTGCTCGAGGTTCGGCCGCAATTGAATACTCTGCAGATGTTCGGGGAAAAATAAGAAGTGGAGGTATCAACGATGGCAACTACTTCACAATTACCTTAAATGGAAAGACCGCTATCATACGGCACGATAATATCGACTGGGTTGACCGACTTCATTGCCATAAGCGCTGCTCTGCCGTCATTCACTTGCTTCTGGACTTTACAGTGAATAGGCTCCCCTTAGAGTCAACCCGGAAGACCAAATCCGAGCGGAAGATTTGTATTCTAGGCTCAGGGCCATCTATGAGCAAGCAGAGGGAGACGAGAAGTGCCTTCTAAACTCCGTATCAGAAGAGTGGCTCAGATAGACGCTGTAAGTCGTAAGTCAGCGCCTGCAGCCTTTGAGTCGTAGCTGAGCAACCGCGTAAGGATACCATTTCAAGTTCAAATGAGATCGCTTTGCATGAAGATCCCCCCTGAGCCCCTGAGAGGCCTAGTGGGCCACGCTGTCTGAATAATATACTTGAGATTATAGAAGAGTGGTACAATTCCTTAAAATATATCGGCAACACTGAACTGTTGATGGATACTGCTGCCGTATTGCAGGGCACCTTTCCACTCATCCCCATTCATAATTGGCGTTCTCCAGTAAGAAAACTACGTTGCTTCCCAGAATAGTGAGCTGGGCATAAAATCCCTCTTTTATACGAATGTAGTATCCTACGGGTATATGAGCCGAATCAACGAGCAAAATCTACCACCTGCGCGTACTGCCGTACCTTTCAGCTTATTTGACCACAAGAAGCGCCGTGTAGACTGCAGTTGCATTATCAACCTCCCTGATAAGCCCTACCTACCCAGCGGGCCCACTTCGGCCCACCCAACCCCACCACTCACAGCACCGCACCCGAACCTCAAACTCCCATCCCATCCCAAATACTTAGTCCCCCCATCACTGAGAAATGGAACCCACTGAAAACCCGCTAACCCTCCAACCTCCCCTCTCCCGCCGTGGGCGCGGGCCAGGCCTAATCCTCCTCCTCGACCCAACCCAGCCCCACCACGGCAGCCCAAAGACGCTCGATCCGCCTCCGCTGCAGAAATGGGCCGAGGAGGGCTACGCCGTGGCGCAGGTCCTGTCTCCGGCGTCCGCTCCAGCAGCACAGCTAGCCTCGCAGATCGCGCAGGCCGCGGAGGCGCTGAGGCAGCTCGAGGGCTGGCAGGGCGGGGGGGAGGAGGGCTTCGGCGTTGTGTGTGCGTGAGCCCCCCCGTTTCTGCGCTTGGAGTGGTAGTTACCGCTGAAAGCCTGAGTAGCGTATCTGCCTTCCCTAGGCGCCGACGCGGCGGCGGCGATCGATGGCGGTGTGGATGTCTCGGCCGTGGTGGCGTACGGCGAGGTCGTGGCTCCAGAGGGCGCGTTTGCGCCGGCTAGGCCGTGGCTGCTGCATGTGGCTGTGGCGGGGGACGAGCGGGGAGACCCGGCGCGAGCGGAGCGCGCGGGGAATGTGAAGAGGTATGAGTATCTGGGTGTGGGTGACGGGTTTGTCTTGCCGGGACACGAGGCTTACAGCGCTGCGCCGGCGGGGCTTGCGCATACGCGTTGTCTGACTTTCCTGAAACCGGTGCTGGGTGGCCCGTTTTTTGATCTTGAGGCTGTGTGGGATGAGCACACGCGGTTTGAGTTTGGGGAGCGCGATGTTGAGAAGACGATGGCGACGATGGTGGCCGAGCCGTACGTGAACCACGTCCCTACGCTTACTGGCGGTGTTGGGAGGGAGAGGCTAACGAAGTTTTACCGCGAGCATTTTATTTTCAGCAACCCGGAGGATACGAGACTGGAGCTGGTGAGTAGGACTGTGGGGATTGATCGGATTATTGATGAGTTTGTTTTTCACTGCACGCATGATAGGATGATAGACTGGCTGTAAGCCTACCCGTCCGTCCCTTCCCCGGAATTATGGTGGCAGGCCGATCGGCTCATCCGCGCGTACAGAGTTCCTGGCGTCCCACCCACGGGCCGCTGTCTTAGCATCCCGTTCACGAGCGTCGTGAATGTACGCGGTGATCGGCTATTTCACGAGCATATTGCGTGGGACCAGGCGACTGTACTGGTGCAGCTTGGGCTGATGCCGCAATATCTCCCGTTCCCCTATCCGCTGCCCGGGGGGAGAGCGCCGGCAGAGGGAAAGAGATTTGAGGTTAGAGTGCCCGCTGCGGGCGTTGAGTCGGCGAGGAAGCTGTTAGATGAGAGCGAGGTGGAGTCGAATGAGATGTTTAAGTATGAGTTGAGGGAGGTGGATATTGCAAGGAGGGAGATAGGGACAATGGTAGATTAAGGGTTAAGATGTGATCTTCATCGTTTTGCTATAAACGGAACCCCTCATGTGTTGTCACCCATTCTCATTCTACCGGAGTATCGAGGCGAGCTGAAATGACACAGTTTGAAAAACGAAGAGTTGAAGGATTGGAATGAAAGAACGATGGGTGATAGCAGATGTTTCTCGAGGTCTTCTAGAAGACATTTGGAAGACATTTCTTTATCTGCGACCAATAGTAAACAAGAATGTGACTCGGGATTTAATAGGCCCAAAAATCTCCGGCTCAAGACAAATCTGAGACCTTCCCTACAGGGCGCGGGTCCTCACAAGCCAGTGGCTTTGGGAACGCCACTTCACCTGCTTCAATGTGACTCTGTTCACTTGAAACCGCTAATTACGTCAACCTGGCCGAATTCTTTGAATGCATTACCTTGATGATGAGAAGGATGAAGATCACGATGGTGATGATGAACCAAGAATAGACATGTAAGATGTAGTTACGTATGTGCGAGATGTGAGTTGGCGACAATCCCACGAGTGAGGAATTATTCTGGACGTGTCATGTTTGAGCATACGGTATGTCTGCAGGGGTGGGTTCAGCCTGAAACACAGAGCAAGGCGCAGAGTTGATGACTGTGAGCAAATCGGCCATACGGGAACTTCAAACGCATCCGAATAACAGTAGCATATTTCACGATGCAAAGTCGATGTAGGGGAATGGTGGAATTCAAATCAGAGTCGTCGAGCGTCAATGGGAAGCGTAGATATATAGTGATGTTGGTGGTAAAACAGTGGAGGTGTCACAATTGCACTTCGAAGTGCAGAGGGCAGCTTCCGGAGGAGTCGCCCCGTCGAACACGTCAAGTGAGACTCGAATGTGGGCTGAATGTTTCTCCGAGCATTAGACAAGCAGCGACGGCACGCCTGGCAGTCGACAGCCGTATGCTGAGGCGACCTTGTTGGTGGGTTGATGGGATTGATGGTTGGTTTGCATAAGGCCAGCCATCTACACGACTCATCCATACGAGAGAGAATGCGGCCGCGTTGCGCACAGCATGCCAACAGAGGGTTGACACGGCGGATTGGTTTGCGTTTGGCAGCCTCCCCTTTCTGACTGGGACTTCCGCGGATCCCGTCTGGCAATTACTGTTCATGCAGCTCAAAGCCTTGGTTGGTAGGCTGCCGTGTGCTGAACAACTAGCTGGCAGGCTCCACTGTTGAGTGGCCAGAGTGGGCCGAAGAGCGGGCGAGCCAGCGTTATATGGCCGTCATGGGGTTGTTTTGACAGCACGAGCCGCGCATGAATGAGCCGCGTTCGAGAACAATTGCAACGCCCCTTGCCCATCGAGTGAAGGAGAGTGAAATGAGTGAAATGAAGCAAATCGCATCATCACCCGCGTCCTCCAGCCAGCACTGAGAACGTTACTCTGGCCACACCGTTAAGCTTTTTAGCGTGCTTTACGGTGGCGGCAGGAAATTAAAGATTTTTTTCTGTGCGACGCGCCATTATTGGTTGCTCGGCAGCTTCGACCTACAATTTGGCCTCGGAGTAGGCGAGCGCTCTCCCAAAACCCCCCGTGTGTGCGGCCCCTTCACAACTTCAAACACTCTCTCGGTCGGTCTTGACAGTTGCTCAAACGCACACACTCTCACTTTCTTTGTCTTCAGTATCCTCACTCTAGTCACTCGTTCCTGCATTGTTCCGATATTGCCCAGGGTCTTCGTTATCTCCTGCAGCCAAGCATCCTTGACCCGATTTCTGTCCCGGCTCCTCACCATCCGTCATCGCCAATCAATCGCTCCCGTCCTTCACCTGCTTCATTGGCCCTGACTTACCTTGGACCTACACCGTCATGTCTGGCCAGGCCGCTGTCTGACGTTTCAGTCTCTCAATATCTCCCTTTCTGGTTGTTCTGTCATCAACTCCATCACGGAATTCTTTCATCCTCATACCATTGTCGCCCGGCTTAGGCCATGAGGAAGCTCTCCTCATCGCTAGCCTCCCGGGTGGGCAAGCTCGTGATTTACTCGTGTCTAATACTCACGGCGTTATTATGCATCGTACCCGAAGCAGCCGCCATCAACTTCTCGCCCATCGCATCACCTAATCTCGACCTTGGTGAATTGGGTCGCGTCGCTTTCGCTGGTGACTTCGACTCAATTTCACTCTACGAATTTGCCGGACAAAACGAAAATACCCTTGACCCGAACGCCGGTGCTCTCCTTACGCGGTTCCCCAATGGCGTCTTCACCGACATCGCCCAAACCGATGGCAACATCCTCACAATGTGTCCGTTTGTCGCAAACGGCACCCTGCAAGGAGTCGTGCTCGGAGGAAACTTTACGAGTGTCGGAGGAGTTGCGGCGAATGGTATCGCGCTCTTCAACCCGAATACATCGGTAATCACCGCATTACCAGGCCTAACTGGTCAAGTTTATAGCCTGTACTGCGACGCTGATGCTGGAAGGGTAATTGTGGGTGGTTCATTCACGGGAGGCGGAGCCAGTAATGCAATCGTTTGGGCAACCGGTTGGACAAACATGCCATTCGCTGGATTCAATGGACCTGTCAGCTCTATCGTGAAGACTTCCAACGGGAACATAGTTTTTGGTGGAAAGTTTGATGGCCTTGGGAACGCAACTACGCCAAAAGAGAAAGACGTTCAAGTCATCCCTATATCTTCCGCAAATATCACGTCTAATCCTGCAAGCGGGATTCCTGGTTTCAGCGATCCAAGAAATATTATTTGCAAAACTGGGGCAACAGATGGATCTGGGAATACATGGCTTTTAGCAAACAACACTCCCGGATTTTGGCAAGCAAACTTTGGTTTCGGTTTCCAGCCTTCAAAACTTCGCCTTTACAACACAAAGCAGGACGGACGAGGCACCAAAACATGGCGATATACCGCGTTGCCCATCGATGGAATAATGAACTTTACCTACACCACCCCCACGGGTGAAACCGCTTATTGTGACGCCCAGTGCCCATTGCCGCAAAACAATGTCACGTACCAGGACTTCCACTTTGTCAACAGTGTTGGTATGAACAGCTTCCGCATTGACATTTCGGCTTGGTACGGAAGCGGAGGTGGCCTGAGTGGAATAGAATTGTTTGAAAATGGTATGTCTAATAGAACTCAGATCCGGCTCAAAGCTAATATACACAGATATCTACTCCTTTGCGATTAATGATTTCAATGAGCCCACCTGCGATGGCGTCAGCACTGGAGCGAATTCAACCAGGACTGGAACCGCGTGGTATGTGACACCATCTGGACTGAGCAACTCCGAATATTTGACATCTGTCTTGACCGGAGACAACATCTCACCAGGGGAAGCAACTGTAGTCTTCGAGCCTGATATCAAGCAATCCGGCAATTATTCCATTACTGTTTTCACCCCAGGATGCGTTGGTGACGGTACTTGCGGAACCCGTGGACGGGTTAACATCACTGGCTCCGTGGCCTCCTCGACTAGAACATCCAATGCACCATTGTCAACCGAGCTCTTCCAGACCAACGATTTCGATAAATATGACCAAGTTTACTTTGGCTATGTGGACGCTAACAGCCATGGCTTTCGCCCAACTGTTACTCTGTCACCAAGCATTGGCCAAAGCGGGCCTTTGACAGTGGTCGCGCAAAGAGTTAGATTTGAGCTGCTTACTCCTACAACGGGTGGTCTCAATGGTCTGTTCGAATATAACATGAGTCAGCAAGTGGTTGATAATGATTTCTCTTCCTCTGCAATTGATGTTGCTGGAGCAAGCTTAAGCCCACGTCTAGCTCCAGTCACATCTCTTGTCGTAGAAGGCGATACTCTATATGTTGCTGGCAACTTTTCGGGCTCGAATTTCAGTAACATCTTCTCCATCAGTGGTGGAAACGCGACAAGTCTTTCTGGTGGCGGGCTTAATTCCGAAGTCATGACAATGTATCAGAACGGAAGCACCATATATGTTGGGGGCAATTTTACCAATACTGAGGACAACAAGAGTACCGGCTTGAGGGGTGTTGCTGCTTATTCGACCGAAAACAACGCATGGCAAGCACTGGGTGCAGGTGTCAATGGCGTGGTCATGTATATCGTGCCATTCACACTCAACATCACGGCAAACCAATCGGAATCTGTCCTCGGAATCAGCGGCTTCTTTGACAGCGTTTTTGGCTTTGGGAGTAACAAGACTTTCTCCGTTGAGAATTTCGCGGTGTGGGTTCCGTCACGCCAGAACTGGCTCCACAATCTCAATGTCGCTACCATATCAGTCGAAGGAGAGCTGATGGTACAAACTGAGGTTCCTGGATTCTCGCCGCTATTTTCTGGCAATATATTGTCTCAAGCCTTGGGCGCAAGCGGTGCGGTTCAGCTTACGGATAACAAGGGTCTAGCGCTCCAGCAGTACCCAGTTCAAGTCCAAGACCAACGGTCCACCCCCTCATTACGCAAGAGAGCCACCGGTAGTCAGCAAAATATTACAGGAGCAGTCACTGGACTTATCTACACCGAGAATAGCTTGAACATCACCATAATTGCCGGCAATTTCGCTGCTACCGGTTCGGATGGTTCTAATATTACCAATTTACTCTTCATTAATGGCACAAATTCCGATCATGTAACTGGTATGGGTAGTGGCATCACCACGGATTCTGTCTTCACATCTCTTGCCACATATAAGACCATTCTATTTGCGGGAGGTAGCATTTCTGGAACTGTCAATGGAAATTCGATCGGCGGTCTCGTGCTCTACGATCTTGCTGCGGCAGCCTTCTCGGCAGCACAACCTGCCGGTCTTCAAGGCACAAATGTTTCCGTAAACGCCATCGCACCTCAACCAAATTCGGCCAATATCTATGTTGGTGGAAATTTTGAATCTGCAGGAGCCTTGACTTGCCCGTCTGTCTGCTTATGGAATACGGATCGCAACCAATGGATATCACCAGGCACTGGGCTTACTGGTAGTGTCTCTTCTATGACTTGGGTGTCCAACACTCATCTGGTCATCGCTGGAGACCTCAAAATTGGCGGAAATTCTACAACGATGGTTACATTCAACTCTCAAAACAATCAGTTCACAGAGTTTACCGGATCGGGCAGCGTGCCCGGCCCTGTCACCGCACTCTGTCCCGCCAACAAAGATGCTTCGCAGTTCTGGGTCGCTGGCTCCGCCAATGATGGCTCCGCGTTCCTTGAGCGCTTCGACGGCAAGCAATGGCTCTCTGCTAGCGAGGGACTCGGCGCAGGCACCACAATCCGTGGGCTGCAGGTCCTCTCGCTGGCAAAGAACCACGACTCGACCGACCTGATCAGCGATAACCAAGTCCTCCTCGTCCTCGGCCAGATCAATGTGACTAGTTTCGGCAATGCGTCGGCGGTGTTGTTCAACGGCACGGCTTTCACACCTTTCCTCCTCTCCACATCTCAGAATGCGCCAGGGAGCCTCTCGCAAGCTTTCGTCGAGAACCCGCAGAATTTCTTCAGCTCAGGCGGTGTGTATCCCCTTCCTTCCCAACATATGTGCCGGTGAAAATGAAAAATAAAGATGAAGATAAAACGGAAAATGTGCTAATAAGTCTTCAGGCAAGAAACTCGCCCTCGGCTTCATCGTGCTCATCGGCCTCGCCATCGCTCTCGCGCTCACCTTCCTGCTCGTCGTCGCGGGCATCGTCGCGGAGCGCATGCGCCGCCGCGAGGGCTACATACCTGCCAACACGCAGCTGTTCGAGAAGAACAGCAACCTCACCCGCATCCCGCCGGAGCACCTGTTCAGCACGATGCAAGGGAACGGGCGAAGGCTGTGAGCTGCTGAGTCGGATTCACGGCTTCTCTGTGCGAGAGTGAAAGTTTTAAAAACCCAAAATGAAGAATGGACACGAATCGTAATGAGCCGAAAAGCGTCGAGCGCTCTAGAAAGTATGCAGGGAATCCGAGGAACCTGTATAAATCATGGGAGAGGCGTCGAGGGTGTTTTCCATTTCGCTTGAAACCTGGGCTTTTTTTTATAAACCCCTCCCCAAATTTCCTGTCGATCATTGGTTGATACAATAACCGCAGGAGAGGCATCTACGGCGTTATCCGTCCTGCTTGTCTCCCTACTCATCTTGTTGTTACCATCAGCGGTGGTTTCAACGCACTTGCGCTGCTGGTGGCGGCCGCGGCGGGAGGCTTGACGCCACCATCTTTTTTTCTCCTTTTTCTTATATTTTTTTATTCTTCGTTAGGGCAGAAGGGGCGACAGACTTCGTTTTTCTGTGCACTTTGTCTCTGCGGGATAAAGGGCGATCTCGCGGGCGACTCTTTGATACCATTAACGCCCTCTAATGTGTACTTGTTACTTCTTTTCGTCTCTTAGGAGAGGGGAGCGAGGGGAGCGGGATGGAAAGCGGGAATTTGGAAGACGATGGCGGATAAGGGGGTTAGCTAGCTGGATAGAATAGGATAGAGTGGATCTGGTGAATTGAAAAAATTGTGAAATATCTTTGCTGCGGTTCTTGCAGGCTCCCGGTGTGCCTATGATGTGCGAAGTGAGGAGACGGGCGGTATTGCGGCGTTCGGTTAAAGCAGTCAAAGATACATGGCAGCCGCTGACGAAGGATATAATTATTTTATTACGCCGTGAGAATACGGTCATGCCGATTTTAATGCCATACCAAATCCTCATGAGAGACAGCTACACGAGATGTCGATAGCACCCTAACCCTTAACCACTGCCACCCAAAGCCCTAATACCCAAAACTTAGGAAGCCCCTCGAAACCGTCTATAACAACAAACGCCAATACCCCCCCAGAAACTCCGCAATCCCAAAAGCCCCCTTCCCCGCTTAACAATTATACGTAATCCTCAACCCGCTCGCGCTATCCTCCGGATCCGACACGGCGCCCTTGGCGCCCTCATTCGCCGTCTGAAACCTAAAATTCACCGCCGGCGCGCACGCAAACGAAGCCACGACGATAGTCCTCTGGACGGCGAGGTCCGCGCCCGTCGGGAAACTCCACGTGCCCACCAGGCTGCCCGTGACGGGCGCGATGCTGTCCCACGTCACGGCGGCCGGCAGCGCGGCCGGCAGCGCGAAGACGTTGAGCAGCTGCGGGTCGCCGAGCCCCGTCACCGAGGCGCTGGGGTTCGGCTGGTAGTCGAATTCGAGCTGGCAGCCGTAGGCGCCGGCGGGGATGTTGAAGGCGGCGATGAGGTCGCGCTTGCCGATGTCTTGGGACACGCTGAAGGGGGTCGTGAAGGGGCCGTTGGCGGTTTCCGGGACGTGCTGCGAGATGCTCCATAGGCTGGGGCTGTAGATGTGGGAGCAGGCTCGCGGGGTGAGGAGGGGGGAGGCGAGGGTCGAGGAGGTGAGGAGGAGGGCGGAGACGAACTTGTAGAGTTGCATGGTGGAGTGGGTGGTGGTGAGTAGTGTTTTGATGATCGAGAAGTGGGTTGGTTTGTGGGGTTAGAAGATGGAGAGATGGATAGATGGATAGATGGATAGATGGATAGATGGATAGATGGATAGATGGAGAGATGGAGAGATGAAGAGATGGAGAGATGGAGAGATGGATTGGTTTGATTGCTGCTGCTGATGCCGCTGGATATGACTTCGAATGCCTAGAGGCCGCTCTTATATATGCCCGTGTCTCTATAGCAGTGCTCTCGTCTCTTTGGCTCACCGCGTGGTCGTGCACTTCGAAATGCAATACGAGCCCGTCACGAGATCCCTCCGCCACGGTTCAATGCCCCTTCAGGTCGTGACGATGCAACATTACTTCACATCGACCTCTCGTAGCTAATAGTGTGAGGATCCCAGGCAGCGAGGCCTTAGGAGCGAAGGTCCCAGAGATGGTAGCATGCGGAAAGAAAAGGCGGAGAAGGGCGGCGCCATGCCAGCAGGCGTTGGGGTCGCGATGCAATCTAGGTGCGGTAATGAAGTGCAGAGATGTTCGTGGACGAATAAGCTCACGGGCCTGAAAGAGAAAAGTTACTGATCTGTTAATGAGTACGACATGTGCGGCTGAGGCGGTGGGCGTAGGGCCGAGTGTGACGGTGCTGCACAGATCGTGGACCTTGATATAGGCTGAAAGGGCTTTGGAAACTGGGGCTGTGCGGTCACATGGTGTGTACTGTTGGCTAGAAGAAATGAAAAGGCATTCGTATTTAGAGTGAGCAAAGGAAAATGGCTTCGCTGAAACCCAGGCATCATGGTAAAGAATACGAATTCTAGACCTAGAAGCTGCTCAGTGACACAGCCCAGGAAGGAGCCACCAGAGACAATAAAATGAAAGACGGCAGTGAAGGGCCCGCTGGCAAGGCATCCATTGGCGATAATGAGGCACTAGAGGCGTGGCCTGGAGGCAGCACGCTGAGGGACAGTGTCGCTCGATGGCTGGCTGAGATTGCGATGCTCGAGGACCGACCGAGACTGCAATGCGGCTGAGGCTGCGATGCTCGCGAGATATGGTGGCGTTTCTTAGGTGTTTTTAGGTTTTCTTTTTCGGAGCGACCAACGACAACCGCCCTCTTACCTCAGCAAGCTCAGACGTGATTCTGTTTTATCTCGGTCCCAGACGATAATCCAATCATAAGCTGCTTACATAACAGATTAATCAGCTTATATTATTATTGTCTGGTACTTACCTCAGCGAGCTCAGACGTGATTTTTTTGGCTAGCGTCGGAATAACGGTAGGGCCGTCTTCCTTCTCGCTCAATCACGTCTGAGGCTGTTTAGCGCGTCTTGTAAAAAGCACAAGCAAAATCCGCGATGCGGAGATTGCGGATATCTAATTCATTTATTTACATAACGCGTTATTATTACCAAAAGTTTATATATTATTTTTAAGACTTAGGGCTTCTAAATAGTATGAATTTTATAATATAGCTATCCCTTAGTCCTAATATCAATTTCGTTAAAGTTAAAAACGGCTTTATTAAAAGCACAAGCAATATTATATCTTATTAAATACTTTACTAATATAAACAAAACTATATAGATCTATAGTTATCTACTACTTAAAGATATTATAATACCTAAGAGGCGCAATAGTTGGGTCCTTCCTTGCAAATATATTTCCTTAGGCTGCAGTGCCTCTATTACCAAACGTTATATCCACATACAAAATAAACTATGGCTCTAAAGAAAATCACTTGCTATTAGGGTCGGAAGCCTATAATTAAACAGAAACGCTAGTAGGTCTTACAGAGCTTATGGGAGCTGGATAATTATATATAGAAGAATCTTACGTCCCTAGTAGAGAGGTAGTTATGGGATGTATAAGACAAGCTTTTAGCCTTATAGAAGGCAAGTAAAAAGGAGCAGTTAAGCGCAATAGATAGAGCTATTAAGCTTTTATATCTATATAGCGGACAACCTAGTTAAATTAAGGTGTTAAGACAGGTAATATACGGAAAGAGGGACTTATTCCTAGTAGCAAAGACATTATAGGGTAAAAGTATAATAATGCAGGCAACTCCATTACTAATTTAAGCTTCCGTTGCTATTATTATATTGCCTTTAAACACAATTAGAGAAGAGCAGCTGTTAAAGATATAGGCCATTCTAGGGTTAAATCCTGTATTTATATATGCGGAGGTAGTAAAAGTGTATGCGGATATCCTAAAACATATCAAAGCGGGTTGGTTTATGTATATTCTAGTATTACCAGAGTTTCTATTAAGTAAACGGTTCCACCATATCCTTACTTAGCCCGCTTTTTGCTTACATATTTCCTTAGTTATAATTAATAAATATTATCTAGTTGCTAACTAGGGTAAGAGCTTCCGGCCCTATTACGTATAGCTCTTTAAGGTCTAATCACTGCTTGGTCTAACGGTGCCATAGTTTATATATACTGCAATACTTAATAAGGAGATGTATGTAAAGGTAATAAAGCTAGCGGGGTTTTATTAGAGTATAACAGATTTTAAACAAATAGATATTAATTAGCCTAACCTATTTATTATTAGAGGCTATATTAAGAGGAGGGATAAGAACAATTATAAGGCACTATTCTTTGTTATTAAAGAGGCATTTAAGGAGGCGGTAGTAGAGGAGGATTATATATCCGCAACCCTTAGCCAGATATCCGTAGGGGTTAGTAAGATATCCGCATTATCCAGCCAAACGCCCGCAGCGCCTAGTAGGATATCCACATCTTCTAGTTAAATATCCGCCACCTCTATTTATTAATTAGTCGGGCGGATCTAAAATCTAGTAAGAGGTACTATACAGCTAAAGGGATAAAAGGTTCTAAGTCCCAAATTAATTCCTAAGACAATTATCTTTCTTTATACTAAAAATTATATCTATAGGTATATAAACACTATCCGTTTGTAGCTTGTAACTAAGGACTATACTATTAAGTAGGCTAAAATAGCAGTATAGAGTTATTATATAATATTATCCAAATATAATAAGAGTAAGGAGTATTAAAATTTCTATACAGAAGACTCGCTTACCCGCATTCTTATTATGTTAGACGCCCTAGCCTATAGTGCGGATATTCCAGATATTATCCGTTCTATTATATATAGTTATTATCCCAATAAAAGCCTAAATATAATACTATAGCGATTTGGACACGCCGCCTAATATAATAGTGTTACTAGATATATAATTATCCTTATTAAAGACTGGTATAGGGGCGCTCTTATGGATATTATACTACTAAAGTAAAGGTTTTAAAAGCCTATAGCCCCTCTATCTACCCAACTTGGCCATAACTTTATTACCGCTAGGATGGCAATATAGGAGGATAGGGCAGCGGATTTCGCCAGCAATCTGGCTTTACTTATTATAATTAACAGTAATATTATCTCGCAGGTATCTACTCAAGAGGAGGAGGATTAAATACTTAATAAGAATATAATATTATTAGCCCTGCCAATTAAGTATATAGAAAAACAGAAGAGGGTAAAGACTAATATAGAGAAATGGGTAGTACTTCTAGATATATTATATAAGCTCGCAAATAAAGCTACTAAATATCTACGCAATATTCTGCTTAAGTTATATAAGGAGACGAGTCTGTTATCTAGAGGTCCACGCTGTTACTCTAATTATAATAATTTGTTATAGGCTTATAAGGAGTATAATATTATCGTACTATATACTAGGAATATTGCAAAGAGCAAGTACTTAAAGGATCTATTTATAAGTGTTAAGAAGTAGATTAAAGGATGGCTTAATATAATATACTAGGATATAGTTTAGAGTCCAATTTCTAGTTATATTATATATAACAATTAAATCTATATGCTTTATATCCAACCTCTGCTAACTTATAAGGGCCTTAAGCGGATATTACCCAAATGGGATCACAGCTTCCTAGGAGATAAAGTAGACGCGCTTATCCACTTTATTTATAAAGAAGAAACGCAATGCTCTAGTACTAGTGTCTTATAGGTTGCGTTGCAATCTAGTAGACATATTGCTATATCTAGAAGCTCGTTACAGACGCCTCTGATATTAGTAGGTCAATAGGGACCTATTAGTGCATTAACTATAAGGAGTGCTGGCCTTAATTAACCGTTGCAAACCAAAGTATTACCGCCCTTATAGCTATTATTAGTATCTAGCTTATAAATGGATATAACTAAGTCTTAAATATCTTAGCTTATATTAACCTAAGACTTATAGGCGAACTAGTCCTAGACTACACATACCACTCTATTGCAGTCATCTTAACAGCTAAATGTTTAATATCTATATACTTTAGATACACAGCTGCCCGCTTAAAAATCGTCTGGTGTATATCTACAGTACCCTTAATTTAACCTTCGGCATCCTAATAACTCCCTACAGCGCCTCTATTATTCTTAATAGCTTCTTAATATAGCCCTATACTATCCTAACAATTCTCTACTACCTTAGTTTATATCTTAAAACAACCTAAGTATTAGTCCATAGTATAGCCTTTAAGCTCCGTAGCAGAAGTCTAATAGTATTATTAGCTTAAATATAGGTGGCGCTAGTCTATAGCGTAGTGTTTAATCTCCGCAGCGATCTCCGTGTGCGGTTATTATAAATTAACGTGGCCTTATTAATGCTTAATCTCTACCCTCTAAACTGGGCGCAGTTTAGAATTCGCATGCTAATACTCAATCCCCGCCTTCTAAATTAGGTGCGGCTTAGAATTTGCAGCCTAATATTTAATCTCCGCTCTCTAAACTAAGCACAGCTCAGAACCTATAGCCTAGCGCTCAATCTCCACCCTTAGGTTTAGATATAACGCAGCTTTAGCAGGTTAGTATTTAATATTCCTTAATATTCCACTTATTTATTAACTTAACTAAGACTAGGGCAGAGCTTTAATTAATATCCAAGTTTTAAGGGTTAATCTCCGCATATATATTTAAATATTCCATTAGATTCTTATCTAGAGAGACATTAAGGTTTATACCTAAAGCTCCTAAAACCCACAGAACCTATATTATATTAGCCAAGTTTAAGTATCTTATAATCCTCTTAACCAGATATTATCTATTCTTCTTAGGCTACTATACCTTAAGCCTCTTAGCCAATATCAGATCCGCCTCATAGCAAGAGAAAACAAAAGGATATATCTACGCACTTTAAAAGTAAGAAATCCGCTTACCAAGTAAACCCAATATCCGCTTATAACCCTTCTCCAGCACCTCAGCCAAGCAGTAATTCTATATTAATGTCACTTTATAAGTTAACTAGACGGCGCCCACTTACTTTAATTAGTAGTAACTTAACTATAAAGGATTTGCGCGTTACAAATAAGCGTGTATAAGGTGGTTAATATTTACTAAGGTAAGTCACTATAGCAATTACTTATTAGTAAGCTAATTTAATAAAATCTATAGTATAGATATTCACCTTTAATTAACCTCCGTACCTTCTACCTTATAGCATCGCACCGTAAACTTTATCATTGTTATTTTATCTACTATCCATTAGCATACTACTCTCTATAATGCCTTCTTATATACCTCTAAATACGTCCAACAGCTATTTAGTTAAGGAACTTAATATACGCGATATTAACAATAAAATAATTAAGAACGCTTTTAAGGACGCTTTTTCTTTTACTAATCCTTTAGGGTCTCTGCCTAGAGAGTAAGCTTTCTAATACTAAATTATGCCTATAGCTAATATAATTTTAGGAAATATGTACCAAAGCACTCTTTGTTGGATCTAGCAGAGCACTATAATAAGACTATTGCAAAATCCGCTAGAAATCTACTTACCTCTTTACTACCTTGCTCTTTGCCGCCTACTTCTTTACCACCTACCTCTTCGCCGCCTGCCTTTAAGCTACTTATTTCTTTGCCGCCTGCTGCTTCTAAAAAGTTTAATTATTATTATACTTCTACTTCTCTTAAGAGGTAGGCTAATAGAATTGCTGCGCAAAATGTTCAGTACAAGATAGCCTTTAAATCATATATGTTAACTATACTATTTTAATATCTTATCTACTAATTTACCTCTTATAGTAACCCAATAGAAATATTAGAGATTTTAGATAACAATAAAGAGAGTAATTTTAATAACGCCAACTTTCCTAAAAGCCCTCCTCTATTCTCTTATAATCTCTATAGCTCTTACAAGCTCCGCAGTATACAGACAGCCCAAGCTATAACATTAGATATTAACATAAACAAGCGCCTTTCTATTTAAGTGCCGTTAGCAAATAAATGGTATACCCTAAAAGCTAGTGCTTGGGAGAATATAAAGGAAGCTCGCTAGCGGATATATACCCACGTCTAGAATATTAAGGGTAGCTCTAGTATACTGCGCGATCTGCTATACGTTCTATACATTAAGCAAGACTATAAATGTCGCGTTTACAAGCAGAACTCTAGGCTATATTTTAGAAGTACGTGCTTAAGATGTCGCTTAAGTGGCAGGTTATGCAAAAAGGTATATACCAATAGCATACTATTATTCTATCAGCTAATGTGCATATAGGATAGTTCGCTAAGACTAGAGCCGGTTATACCTTAGCGCAAAAAACGTGCGTAATTAGCTTCTGTTAGTAGTCCAGCTAAAACGCCTACTAAGAAGGTATAATATCCGCATCTTAATAATCCGGATATTGCTAATATCCGCATAGCTTTATACCCGCACTATCCCCCCTCTAGAGACCTCCCCTCCCTTAAAGACTCCTACTCTTTTACTAATTTCTAGCACATCTGGTGCCGCTTTTAGTACTCCTGCTTATACGGAATCTATTAGGGTATATTTAGTAATTACTATTTCCGTGCGCGTTAATATAGTTAGTAAACAGGTAACTAATATAGCAAAAGATATTTAAGCTATAGACCGCCAGTTAAATAAGTTTAGAGATTCTTTAAGTAAGATAAAGGATAAGCTTGCGTTCCTATAGCGTGGTGTTACTACACTTATATACAACACTAGGTTGCCAGATATAGAATTTAAGTAGATATAGGTTAGCTGTTGCTGCGGGTTAGCTATTATTACAGGTTTAGAGCAATAAAATAGTAGTTCTTACCTCTCTACTACTATATATAAATTAAGTCTCTGCCTTGCATTTAATAGATATACTTAATTAATATTATAATATCCGTATAAGCCAAGGTAAAGATATCCGTATAAGCTAAGATAAAGAGATTTATATATCCGCACTATAAAACAGCTAACTGCTATGTTATATACTACGCATTAAAATCATACGCTAGCTAGAATTAATATTAATAAAAAGAACTTGCTTAATATATTAAGACAGAAACGTACTATAAGCCTAAGCATTTAAAAGTCCTCTGGTATATTATCTATAGCTTTATTAAATCTGTCTTTATAAGGGTTATATAGTAAACCGCTAATATAAGATATCCGTATATTAAAATCAGCAATGCTGCCCTATAAGAGCCGCTCTAATCCAAGTTAAAAAATAGTAGGTGCCTTAAACCTAACGTCTTATATACACTAACACATAATTAAATCCTTAGCAATTATATCCGTAGATAACCCGCTTATAATGGAAGTATATCCGTAATTAAAATAATACATTACTGCTACTCTTAGCATTTATTAAGCAACTTATACACTAACTATTATATACATTAGTAGAGGTATAGGTGTAACATTAGGACAACAAACCATATAAATATATTTAGCAGCTTCTCCTAGTACCTTTACATTCTTATTAGCGTTACTAAAGCTGCATATAAGGGGATTAAATGGTAAACCAGCTGCAGTTAATAGAAAGGTGTTAAATGTATTTATGCCGTCCTTTACAAGTTTCTTATATCCGCGCTATAGAAGCAAAGGAGCATTAAAATCCGCCAAGCGCCGCGTATATTGCATAATTAAATCCTTCCTAATCTAATCTGTAAGATAGCGGATATCTAGCGCTGGAGACTTAGTTATATGTTCGCTGTTTATACACTCACCAAATACACGCTTAAAAATATTACAGAGTATACTAGTATAACTTATTATAAGAACACTCCACTTAAATAGCTTATCTATACTAAATATTAAATTCCCGCGCATCTAGAGCAACTCCTTAAGTTAAAGATTTAGCAGTTTATTAAGGCGATCTATCTTAAAGAAGTTATCTAGCCGCCCTTAGAGGTTAACTAAACTATTAGTAAGGATAGCCCGTTAAAGCACTAGATCGTAAGCGCTTATTCTAACTAGTTGCTATAAGATCAGTATATTATATATATAGTTCTTTAATAAGCTTCTAGCAAAGTATAAGTAAAGGCGGGGGATTATACGCTTTAGTAGTCCAATATCCGCATACTTAATAGCGTATTTTAGAAGCTTATAAGTATTAATAACCTACAGGAACCGGATATAATTAAAGAACTCCATATTATAGTTATTAACGGCGGAGCTTAATATATCCATAGAAGACAACGTCGCTACTAGCTAATATGCGTTGGTAGATAGCTCTAAATAATTAGACATGCACTAATTTACATTATAGCATATATCTCTTAAAAAAGCCGCTATGCGGATATCCTTAACATGCTCCAGAAATTGCTGCAGAGATAGGTTTTATATATATCGCTCGGCCTTACTATCTGCCTTAATGTTGCACTTATTATAGATATGGAATAGGAATAACGCAACAATATAAGTATTAAAGCTTTGGAGAATCAGCTCTTCTATATAATAAAATAAGGCCTTTTCCCTGGGAATATTGCGCCATCCTAGGTGGTTTATATAACTATAAAGCGCTAAAAACTGTTACGCGACTTTCTTACCCCTATAGAACGTATGCGTAACCATATATAGGAAGTTTAATTGCATATACTATAGCCCTAGAATAAGCAACACCCACTTATAGCTATTATATGCACCTTCCGCCTTAACCCGCCCCTCTTTATATAATTAGATAAGCTTTACGGTTTTCTAATCTCCATATACTAAGAAAAGCCAGTTGTTAAAAGCGGTTTTATAATTATACTGCAGTTATTCTAGAAAGATATTCTCTATTATGTAATAGTTGCCGTTAATAGAAGCCTTGCTATCTAGAATGGATCCTAGAGTTACATACTCTATCCTTCTATAAGGGAGAATATTAACTACTAGTATACGCGGATATTTAATATCCGCGTTAGAGTTAAATATACTATTAACCACAGTAGGATACGCGCATTGGATGGCGTCCGTAATAAAACTTATAGATATCTGCTTCTAGAGGTTATTAAACCTATTCCTAGCTGCATTAACAACCTTATCTAGCTTAAGTTAACGGGTATTGTTTAACATCAACTACTTAAGGCCCCCTTTAGGCATATATACTCCGTGTAAAATCTTTCCTATAGTATGCAAATTAAACTTACTAATCTCGCCAATTACCTAATATTAAGTCTTTTGGTAATAGTTAAAGTTATTATAAACAATATAGACATTATTATAAATAGATAGAGACTTAATCAGTTTCTTAAGGGTTATTAGCGCTAGAAGGGCCAGTAGAATTAATAGGACCTTTCTTAGAATGTTTAGCTAGCCTAAGCTTTTTAGCGTTAAAAGTCTTATAACCATTAATTAGACTAAGGCCATGCAGGAAAGATAGTATACGGCACTTTATACTAAGCGCCTAAAGATATAAACCAAGTAGACAGGTAAAACTATTTACGGAGTTTTAGGCAAACCCTAGGAGGAATATAGAGGCAACTATAACTATACGTCCGCCGTGCGGATCCCAACTGCGTTCCTCTCTATTTAATACGGATATCCCCTTAGTAAGCTAGAACAGTAGCGGACTATACTACTAAATAAACTTGGCTGTATTCTTAAGGTTAATATTATTAAACTCTATATCTAGAGTCCATGTGTTAAAGGGGCTATATTGTAACTATAGTTAGCAAAGCTCTTTCTGGATACAGCGGATAGTATAGGCTACTAGCGTTATATAGATATTAGGCATGTTAATAAGTCCTTCTTATATTTCCTTATCCTCCAGTAAAGTAACAAGCAGGTCCCCTATTTTTTTCTTTTTTCTATTACCTCTACACCCATTTTTGCTTTCTAAGTACTTAAAAACTAGCCTACTAAAAGACTAACCCTATTTATATAGAAGGTCTTTAACAATATTAACCTTCTCTTCCTTTAACGTCCTTATCTAACTAGCAGATAGAATATCCACTAGCTGTAGAGAGGGCGGGCGGCGTGGGCATAAGCCTTCAGCGTTAGTGGTTACTGCGCGGCTCGGTAGTACAGAGGTAGAATTATAGCCTCTACCGCGACAACTTCCTCTTAACATCACGCGGGTATAAGGAGCTGAAGATCTTATAACTTATAGAGTAGGCTTTTCTCTATAATTTGGTGTAATTTTAATGTCGATAGGTGTTATAGGAGGGTAGATTAATTTCATTAAAGTTAATAAGGTCTTCCTATATAAACAGTGTTTAGGTTTTCTATAAATCTCGCCAGAGGGCCTTAGACTAAGAAAACGATTACCGTCCTAAATCAGCTTAGCGGACGGTGCGGATATTCCTATATCCGCAATCAATTTCTTGGTCTGAGCTTCTAAGGTAAGTCTGGTACACGGTTTAGAAATTTATTAGTCCCGCGCGCTAATTTATATATAATCCTTATACAAACTTACGCACTATACTAATTTTTTAGCCATTAATTAACAATAAACCAACGTCTTTATAAATAATCGGCCAATGTTACGTTTTAGATCTTTGTAGGGTAATTTTAACGCTGCCAAAATTATTGCGAACGGCCTAGTGGTTACCGCTACGTTTTGCCTTAAATATCACCACTAAAACAGTAAACATTTAGCCAGAGCCATTAACCATTACCAATTCTTAATGTTTGACCTCCTATATTAATATTTATAGTAGATAAACACCTAAATAGCTAATATATTATATCTAGACTGACTCTGGGCCTTATTACCTACTTTATTGCTGCTTGCACGAAGCCTGCACGAAGCCTACACAAAGCCTACACAAAGCCTGCACAAAGCCTGCACGAATATAAACTCTATATAAAGCTCTGCGCGAGGCTTTGCTTAAAGCTCCGGTTAAAGCTCTGGTCGAAGCTCTAGTCGAAACTCTAGTTAAAGCTCTGCTCGAGGCTCTACTCGAGGCTCTGCTTAAGGCTCCGCTCGGAGCTCTGGTCGAAGCTCTAGTCAAAGCTCTGCTCAAAGCTCTACTCAAAGCTCTGCACGAGGCTCTGCTCAAAACTCTACACAAGGCTCTGCTCAAAGCGGTAGCTATAGAATAGTAGTATATGGCGTACTAACTAAATAGGCCACCCGTATATATATTAAGGTAAGGTATTTAGAATATAGATACTTTACTAGCTATGCATTTAGACCTAGGACCTTTATCCATAATAAAAAGGCGGCTATAGATTCTACCTTTATTAGTCCTTTATATAGGAGGAGAGTTAGTATTAACTATAGGGTGTTCTATATAGCTGCGTTTTATTTTTTTACTACCTCCTTCTATCGTTACTTCCATTTAAGATTTACCTATTTTGTAATTAGTATAGTAGATCTCTATCTATATTAGTAGCCTCCTATTCTCTATCACCATTATAGCGCTCTATTAGTATAGCGCTAGGTCTCCGCCTAGTAAATTAGTAGTTTCTATATTTCCTTTTTCTTTCTACCGCTTATAGGTAGAGGGCTTCCTGGCTAGTATACTTAGGCGTATTACCCCTTTTAAGGGCCCTCGCTTCTTATATACGTTTTAATACTTAGTATATATTTTCTTTTACTAGGTGGCCTTATACTATAACCGCTCTCTATATAGTAGTTAAGTTAATATATAAGTTTAGTAGTAGAACTACTACTTCGCGTTCTAGTATAGCGCATAGTGCTCTCCTATAGGCCCCTATAGTTCTATATAAGTACTAGTTTTATAGCTTAGCTAGCGGCAATAGAAAGCTTTTTACTAGTACCTTACCGCCTAGTCCTAGGCCCTAGATCTAGGAGCTATATAGCATTATTAGCCTTACTACTACTATATATAATATAATCGATTAGTCTACAGTCTATATTAGCCTATAGCCCACCCTAATTTTTAGAGCGGTCTAGACGTTTTAGTACCCTAATAATATTAATAACAATAAAAGATTTTAGGCTTTAACTTAGGATAAAGATTTATATAGTTATTGTAATATTATTAGTCGATTTTTTACTGTCTCTTAATTGTCCTATTTAGTTATAGTAGAGTTTTACCCCCTAAGATTGGGTAGGATCTATAATATAATAGAATTGCACGTCTATATTACTTTAAACCTCTACCTACCTATTAGGGAGGGCTAAATTATATATATACTTATACAATTTTACTTAATATTTCGTGGTTATTAAGATTTCTAGAGCGCTAAAACGTTTAAACTATACTAAAAATTAAGGTGGGCCGCAGGCTAATATAGGCCATAGGCTAATTGATTATATTAGTAGGCGTATATATTTAAAAGAGGGTCCTTATATTAAGGTAGCAATTTATAATACTACCAAAACCCACAAAGCCCTACTGTACGTGTCTATGTCGCCGTGGGTGGAAATATTATCTAGAATCCTATTCCTATTAATGGCCAAGTGTAGAGGCGATGGTAGAGAGCCGTCGCAGCGCGTACAGCGCTGTCGTTCGACTCTATGGTAATGGGCCCGCGACGCGTATAAAGCATCGCCCTTAATAACACCAGGAGCCTCACTGCCTCCGCTTAGAGCTCTTATTCTACCATCTAGGGAGGCCTAGCAAGGGAAACTGGGATATAAAAACCGCCCGATATACAACTACCTAACTCACAGCTAGGCCCGAAACTGGCCTTATCTAGCCAGTTAATGTGGACGCGTCCTAGGCGTATAATAGAACACCCTTAGGCTTGCACTAGCTCTAAGATCGCGAAGTATATATAATAAGGGCGTAGGGATCCTCCTTTTATAAGAACTTGTTAAGGTTAACGCGTTATAGATACTTTATATAAAACTTATTAAGGCCCTAAGGCCACCGCGAAGAACTTATTAAGGCCCTACCTAGAAAACTTATTAAGGCCCCTCTATAAGGGCCTATCTAGTATCCAGTACACTTAGGTAACTCAGAAGAGGGTCTTAATAGGCGTAGTACGCGCAACCTAGTACAGCGACAGCGACGCAATGGCAACGCAATGGCGACTAGACGGCTTAACGAGGTGGAAACACAGGTAAAGCTCTAGGCAGCGGAAATATAGGCCAGCTTTAACGGCCCCATAGCATTTAACTTATAGTTAACTTACAGTCAACCTATAGTTAACTTACAGGCGACTTATAGGAGGGTCTTAATAGGCGTAATGCACGCAACCTAATGCGCATATATATAAGGCAACTTATAGGAGGGTCTTAATAGGCGTGGTGCTCGCAACCTAATACATATATATAGGGGAGGCTATAGGGGAAATACAGGCCAGTTGGATAAGGACTTAATAGTTAAAGACACAGGCCAGCTTATAAAAGGGGGGGACACAAGCTTAGTTAGTAAAAAAGGGGAGAGTAGGTCGTCTAGTATAGGACCTAATATCTCTATAGCCCCTCTCCTATAAGACACGGTCGGCCTATTATAAGAAGACTCTTATAGGTAACGCGAAACGGGAACTGGCAGCAGTATAGGGTATTACGCCCCTATATTACTACTAGCCTCCTATAGGGCGTAGTGCGTAGTAGCCACTACTAGCTCTAAGGACCTTACCCCTTAGCTAGGCCCTAACCCTTAGTGCACCTAATAGGCAGGCAGGATTATATCCTAGCTAAAGAGACTACTATATAGCTCAAGAGAACGGATACGCGTATTAGTATACCAATAAACAGAACCGTTCGCCTCTAGGGCGGTACGCTAGTAAGGTATACTTAAGAAGCAAATAGGAGTTACTTAGGTAGGGGAGGCTTTTAGTCTAGGCCTTAACTATAGAAGGTACCTAAGGCTTCCATATTACAGGATACAGCCACGACGCCCTTATAGGATTACGCCAGTAGGCACATAAGAAGGGAGTTGCAACCCCTAGAAGCGGCAGCTTATGCCTATACCAGCAAAAACAATAAAGAAAGGCGTAAAACTAGAGGCTATAGAAGGCTCCCAAGCCGTGCGAAAGCATACCAACTCTAAGAGGAGATTCTTATATAGACCGCTAGGAGGCGGTTTAGTACTTAGGTTAACCCTATTATAAGATATTTAAAAGAATAGTAAAACCCCCCATTAATTAGTAGTGGCAGCCAACTACTTATAGAAAGCCCCCTAGGCCTTTAGGCCTAGGTAACTAGGACTAAATACTAGAAAACTGGGGTAGAGGCCTAGATAAGCAGGCATATTAAATTCTACTATATAACTACCTGTCACAATCGACTTTTAGAGCTCTTGCTGCACCTAGCCCAAAAAGACCAAAATAACTAAAAGAACCCTAAAAAACACCCTAATAATCCCCTAAGATACATACATCACAGGGAAGGCACAGGTGGAACGACGGTAGTACACAGTCACGCGCGACCGCCAGACCTATACCCAACAATAGCCCCCCATAACAACAACAAGGACGGGCGAATACCATACTAGAAAGTGGAAATACCCTAATTAAGAAGGTATCTAATAAAATACAAAGCCTATTAAACGCGTCTAGTATCCAGAACTATAGGGGAGCATCTATTAGCTATTACAAACTAATATAGCTAGTAGAATAGCTCCAGTCTAGCGAACCTTAGGCGCCCCTCTAGCAAACCCTTAATTAAATCCTCCAACAGCTAAATAAAATCGAAGATAAATAAAACCCCCCCCTATAGGCAAACCGCACCTGGGCCGCCGTAGCTGCACTTCTATAGTATAGGGAACCTACCCCCCTAAAGACAACAACCAGGTATATAATCACAATACAACCAAATACAGAAAAGGCAGAGGAACTTAGGGGACAATTAGAAATAGAAGTTCTTATAAAGATTTATAAGGAGGTCTATAACGCCGTCGCAGTCCAACACCTTAGGAGTAGAGACATTAGAGTCACCCTAAAGGACTAACAGGCAAAGAAACGGGCTGTAAGGGCAGGGGACAGGCTAAAAGAGCGTATTGGCATAAAAGTGCTTTATAAAGATTACCTAGTTAAAGTCCTATCGGTTCCTATAAGCCTTAGGATAGAAAGGGGACGCCAGACAGACAATACAGTAACTATATAGGAGATAGTAAAACAAATAGAACGCCTTATACCAGGACTCGTAATTACCCAGATCCAATGGCTTTAATAGGAAAATACAAACCAAGCATATAATAAGAACAATAAGAGGATATAAGGGGCGCTAGAGACTTACTAGGGAGACAATAGACAAACGTATAGCTCCCTTATTATTAGTATATATACACTAGGAATGCAAAAACTCCTTATCCAAAAAGAAATAATTATAAATAGCCTTATATATAATACAAGGCTCTATAACCACAGACTATACCTAGAACGATATTATCGCTATATATAATAGAGACACACCCAATCCACATACACAGCACAGGTATGCTACGGCCACTATGCAGGCCCCTACAATATAAGACAATATACAAATTAAGACCAAATAAAATGCGTAAACTGTCACCGAAGCACATATAAGGCGTAGGAGAGAGAAGACTGCATTAAATACAGAAGATAGAAGGAAAGGGCTTAACAGCTACAGGAACAACTACACACTAGGTTATACAAATAGAAACAACAGGCGATAAGCTAGGGGGATACAGGTATCTTCCTAGCATTTCCTACCTTTAATACTAGGGGGCTAAGCCAGCCATCCCAAGCCTTAACGGGCCAAAAGCGACACCACGTAACATCACTAGACCGAACAGGGACATAAGGGACATATAGGACACAAGGAAGAGAACGCCCAGTAGAAAGACCCCTATAGACAGCTACAGCAAGTTCAAGGCCGGGATAATTAAGAATTAGATTTAACGTGGCAAATATAACATACGCAGCTAGCTTATAAGGGGCACATAGCTAACCGGTAAGAACGGGGAAGAACTAGAGGCAATAACAGACTTAGATTTAGAAAGGCTAATAGAAATACAAAACACAGAAATAGAAAGCTCTATATAAAATAAATAGTGGCTAGGGAGCAAATATAGGAGATAGAAGTTCTAAACATTTTAAAGAAAGTAGAAACGGAAGAAGCAAGGAGCGAAGAAGAGGCAAAGGACCCCCACTAGGGGTCCGCCACTTAACCATTATACAGTATAACTACAGCAATACGAACCACCGTCTAGCAAGGCCCCTACTAGACAGTCTAGACCTAGAGAAACACCATATTCTTGCTATATAAGAGCCGTATTACAATACCTACATATAATTAATATACTGCCCCTAAGGATTCCAGCTCCTATATAAACCAAAAGCAGCCATATACGTATGCTTTATAATCAGCAAAAATATCAACCTTGCCTTATAGTTATAGCAGGCAGTTAGCCTAGATATTGCAGTTATAACCATCCAGATATATAGGGGACTAGTACAAATTATTAATATCTATAACCCTAGGGTCGAAGGGGTAGCATAGACAGAGAACATTATATCTATAATAAGCTTGCTAGAAACTGAACACGCAGAGTTTATTCTATTAGGAGATATAAACCTCCACCACCCATAGTAGGGGGGCATCTATGTTGCTGCTAATTAACAGGTAGAGTGCCTACTAAGAGCTATAAATAACGGGGGCCTTAAGCTAGCTACCCCCCCAGGTGTAATTACATGGCAATAGGGCACCGCCAAAAGTACAATTAACCTTACAATTATGGACGAAAACCTATACTAGAGACTTAAAAGGTACTCCCCTAAAGAAAAATAGGCACTTACCTTAAACTATATCCCTATCTAGATATAACTAGATCTGGATATTAAGGCGCAACCAAATAGCAAAAGATACGCAATAAGGAAGCTTAACATAGATAGCTTCCTTAATACAATTAAACAACAACTCTAAGACCTAGAAGAAATCTACCTAATACTAAACAAGCGAGGCTTATTAGCTACCCCTAAGGAAATTAATTAAAGACTAGAAAGGATCCAGGCAGTAATTAAAAGTGGGCTAAAAGAGCACTGCCCAGTTTTAAACCCGGGCCCCTACGCATAACACGCATAGTCCGTATAGTACGCAGCCCTTATAGCCGGCTAATAATAAGCAAGGAGGAAATACACAAGCAGCCATAATTCTAAGGACGAAAGACAATATAAAGATATAAGAAACCAGCTAAAGAATACCCTAAAAAAAAAAGCAAGGAATAACTAGAGACGGTTTATAAATAAATACACTACTAACCTAAGTCTCCCCTATAATAAGGGCCTTTAGACCATAGCGAAATGGGTAAAGAAAAAGGCAGGATGTTTAGTAAAAGATCTACACCTACCACCTCTACAAAGAGCAGGCGAACTATAGGCCACAAGCAACAATAATAAGAAGGCAAAGATCCTTATAAAAAGATTTTTCCCTTAACTAGCTCCAGTAGACCTTAGCGATATTACTAGTAAAACACTAGTAACTCGCCTAAGGGTTGACAGCGATATAACAACTAAAGAAATGGCTAGAACTATTAGCCGCCTTTTAAACAATATAGCATTAGGACTAAATAGGATCCTAAACAAAGCCCTAAAGACCTATGGACTACTTATAGCACCTTAGCTTACAGACGTAGCCAGAGCATGCTTTATAATAGGCTACTACCTATAACTTGGAAGATCCATGACGACGGTTATCTTATAAAAAGAAGGTAAAGTAGACTACTTAATCCTAGAAAGCTACCGCCCTATTGCCTTAGAAAACACCCTAAGCAAGATTTTAGAAAAGGTTATAGCAGACCATATAGTAGACACGGTAGAGGAACACGCCCTACTACCACAAAGCTAAATAGGGGCAAGAAAGAATCGCTTAACGCTATTAGTAGTTACACTACTTGCTACTACCATTAAAACTGCATGGGCTATGCGAAAGGACTTTATAGTATTAATGCTTAGCCTAGATATCAGCGGCGCCTACAATAATATACCCTATAAGCGTCTCCTATATATCCTTAGGGCAAAGGGCTTCCCAGAATAGATTATTTAATTTATTTAAGGATTTATAGGCCAGAAAGAAATATTACTGGTCTTTAGCAGATACCAAAGCCCCCCTATTATAGTTATAATAGGAATACCACAAGGATTACCTCTATCGCCTATACTCTTCCTCTTCTTTATAAGCAACCTGCTTAATACCTTTAAAAAAGGGGCGACCTAGGGGATAGGCTTTATTAATAACATAAACCTAATTATATATAGGCCAATAGCCGCAGAGAACTGTAGGACACTAGAGAAAGCCTATAACACCTATATAGAATGGGTAAGACAACATAAAGTCCAATTCTTACCAGAGAAATACCAGCTAATCTATTTTATAAAAAAACGTAACTAATCTGTAGATCTTTAGCATACAATCTATATTTAAGGCTTTAGGGGTTAACCGGTTTAAGGCCTAAGGGTATTGGGAATATAGGTAGATAGCAAGCTCTAGTAGAGCGCACATATAGCATAAGCGGCCTGTAAGGGCTAAGTATAGTATATCACCATATCTAGGATCGTTAATTCTACATAGGGTCTATGCTTCTAGAGGTTACGCCTACTATATACAGCAGTTGTCCGGCTAACCATAACATATAGATCTAGTATTTAGGCCACTAGAGAAACTAAGAAAGGCCCCCCTAAATTACTCCTTAAACCACTCTAAAAGGTCCAAATAGCCTGCCTTAGGAGTATAACAGGCGGGTATAAGCAAACGGCTATAGTACTACTTAAGAAGGAAGCTAATATTCCCCCCCTATAACTATATATTAAAGCTAATGCAATGCAAAGGGTGTAAAAGGAACGTAACTTTAATATTATAAAGTATATTAAGACACGCCTAAACAAACTATAGAGGGACCCTAGGGTGCCCTATAGGAGAAGGAACCAACAACCCCAAAGTAGGGAAGATATATTAGGAAAACAGATAAAGAAAGTAGAAGAAGAATAGTATAGCGCTAGGGCCCAGGCCTATATAGAGGAGAAAGGGAGACGCGTAAGAGGCCAGCAAAGATAATAGTAAGGGAGAGAAAGGAGCCAAAGTAGAGTATAAAAGAGTACTAGAAAACCATCTACCGCAATACAATACTGGTTAGACCGACGCTGGAGAGACAAATGGGAGTTAAAGGTATAAAGGCAGACTCAGGCAAGGGGAACCTAAGCCATAGTATAGGTAATACTATAGGGGGTAAATACCTAAGGGCTCTAAGAGGGCCTAACAAAGGCAAAAAATATAATAGCAACACTCTTAAGGACAGGAATAATAGGACTAAAAGATTGGCTTTACTAGGTAGGTGTCCTAGTAGGTAGCCTAAGGTGTAAATATGGCTGGCTAAGATAGACACCAAAATATATAATACTGTTATACCCCTTACGCACCAGCCAAGAAGTAATGCTCTTAGCAGCTAGTATAGAAAACTATAATATACTACTCTTAATATAGAAAGGCCTTAAGGCGGCTACCCAGTGGCTTATTAGCTAAAATATGCTAGACCAGTTCTGGGTTGCAAAGGAAATAGTAATAAAAGGTAAAGGGGTAAGTAATAGGCGCCCCCTAATAACTCTATAGGAGTAGAGTACAGTGTGTAATACTAGCGCGTCCGTAGGTTTGTTACGGCAGCAGTAGTTCCCAAGAAGGTTAAAAAGTAAAGTAGTAGAGCATCACTAGTGACTTATAGGCGACTTATAAGCGAGCCCTAAAAGGCGAGAAGACGGATCACGGGGTTTTCTTAAATAGAGTTTTCTCCCTATATATATATAAGGAGTAGTCCGCGTGGGCCCAACAGGGATCCAAATCGGACATTAAGCAATGAATAATAATAATATAATACTACTAAAAATACTACTACTCCCCTATAAGTCGCCTATATAATATACTCGTTCTAGTTTAACCTAAAGTCTACCTAAACCCTTAAGACCTTAAGGGTAGCTTCTAGTTTTACTTTATAGCCCTAGATGTTTCCTATTAAGGCTAGGTTGCTACTTACCCTCCTTTTCCTTATAAAGTATATAAGCTAGTATTTATCTAATGCGAATTTAGCGCCGTATTGTGTTACCTATATAATATACCTATTATACGCCTAGTTTAGCCTAGTATAGTTTTCTACTATAGTATTTCCCTATAAAATTAGATTTATATTATCTATAAATCCTAGGGCTATTATACCCTAGCTATTATTATATATCTCTAGTAGTTTAGATATAAAGAAAAGGAATAGGATTAGCAATAGGGGTAATCTCTATAGGATACCTATAGGTATTGGCATTAATTCGCTTTTATAGTACACCCTATTAGGAAGGCTTAGATAAACTTAATTATCTAGTCTAGTAGGCCTTTATTTCTTAAGATCTATAAAAGTCTCTCATATAGTATATTATTAAATACTCCGCTTAGGTCTAGGCTTAGTATAGATATAGTACATCCTAGGTAAGCTTACTATACCGCTTAAATACTAGTATTACAGGACTGCCCGTAATATGCGCTACGCTATACACGTAGCTGGTTTCCTTTCCTTATTTAGCAGATAGTTTATCTGCCCTAATTACCCCTATATAGCTTTAGTCGCAGTTACATTCCTATTAAGCTCTTTAGCAATCCTCTTAAGTCTCTACAACAGCCGTATATAGCTATTAATTCTTTAAATCTAATAATTATTTATCTAGCGTTTGTATATAATATATTATTATTATAATAACTAGAGGTAATTAGGGAAAGGGCTAAGAGAGTTAATCTTTTCTTTCTTACGCCTATTTATATCTACAGTGGCAGCTCCTATACTTCCGCCGCTTCTTATATATATTCTATAACTATCTTTTCTAAAAGGTTTCCTAATATGCTATAAGTATATAGTAATAAGTTTTAAACTATTAATAGGTATTATATTAATTTAAATCTCTATAAAGGTTTTTAAAAAGTATATCTTAAATATACTTTTATATAATTACCTTATAAGTATAATTGTTGGTCACACAGGGTGACTTACCAATAACGACTACTCGAGTAGGTTATAGTGATGTTGGTTAAAAAGCTTCTTAATTGGAATAAGGAAGGGCGAGGAGCTTAAGACTCCTCACCACGCTAGTGCCGCGGCGTCACGTAACGGCCGCTTGCCTCATTCCCGACACTAGCAACTCTTCTTTTGTGGTTGTCATCTATATATAAATACTGTCCCAAGATGCGAATGTGGCTGGCCAAGACAGACACCAAAACACGTAATACTGCTATGCCCCCTACGCACCAACCAAGAAGCAATGCTCTCAGTAGCTAGCACAGAGAACTATAATACACTACTCTCAACACAAAAAGGTCTCAAGGCGGTTACCCAGTGGCTTATTAGCCAAAATGTACTAGACCAGTTCTGGGTTGCAAAGGAAATGGTAATAGAAGGCAAAGGGGCGAGTACTAGGCGCCCCTTAATAACTCTACAGTAGTAGAGTTAAGTTTGCGATACTAGCGCGTCCGTAGGCTTGTTACGGCAGCAGTGGTTCCCAAGGAGGTCATAAAGTAAGGTAGTAGAGCACTACAGGTGACTCGCAGGCGCCCCGCATGCGAGTCCCAAAAGGTGGGGAGATGGATTACGGGGTTTTCTTATTTTCTTAAATAGAGTTTTCTCCCCATATGTAAATAAGGAGTAGTGTTACGGACGCTTTAAGTACGATGTTATAACTACTTGGAGAAGAGTTGTAGGAAGCTAGTTGGTTAATATAGGCACGGTCCAGGATGGATCTGGTGGAACTATATAACGAGGAATGGTAAGCAAGTCACATAATGTTATACGCAGTGTACGAAGTATACGCAGTGTATGCCATGTATAACACGTATAACACGTACCTTATGTATAAGAGAGGATTTCTTAGGAGTATGGTTGTGTATTTAAAGGACCTCAGTCCCTACTGTAGATAGTTCTCTCCTTGTAGTAAATCTTAGAATACAATTGGAGTTAATCTATTAGGCAACTACTCCACCAATTATTATTATGTTGTTGTTTTGTTCTTACCTATATACCTAGCCTAATAATAGAACCCACCATAGTTCCTGCTACAAGGTTCCGTTATATATTCACTACTAAGGTTACGGTATTAAACAAGATCGAATAATATGCCACTAAGAGCAGCACTAGTCACGACGGCGTTAACGGCAGCTACAACCTTAGGGCCAAGTAATACCAGTATAGACAATGGGGATTCTTAAGTGGTTACATAAAGTCAGTTATAGGAAATAGTTGATCACTTATAAGATAATAATAGGATACTTAAAGAACGCATTAATAGAATTAGAGTAGTAAAGATTAAGCTACCTTTAATCAAACGATTCTTAGGAGAGAAGTTAAAGCTTAAGGGATTTCTTATGCAAATGTACTTTAAGGTAGTACAGAAAGGAGCAAAGTTAGTAATATTGTTAGATTAAGTAGCCTATACAGGATTGTTCCTAATAGGGAGGGCACTTAAGTAGTTTAAGCCGTATCTTACGGAAATATAGGCTAATAGCATAACAACTACTAACTAGGACGTATGGTATATATTTACCAGTTAAAACGGGTTTACAGAGCAACTAATGTAGATGTTTGGAGACCTAGAGGCTATAACTATAGCGGAACAAAAGCTTTAGAACTTAGTATAACGCACTTTAGTAATTAAGTATATAACACAGTTTTAAATACTAGCTATATAGGTTAAGTGGAATAATAGGGCGTTTATAGCACAGTATAAATAGGGACTTAAGGCTAAAGTCTAGGACGTAATTATCCTAATGGAAGATACGGATACTCTAAGAGAGTTAATAGATTAGTTAATAAAGATTAATAACAGAATCTATTAAAGGGAATAAGCTAAGAAAGGGCAAGATAAAGTTCTATAGTTATATAAGGCGCAGAGCACGCAATAATAGATATAGAGTTAAAAACCATAGAATGGCGCAGAGCTAATAGACCTAAGCGGTACTAAAGAAACCTAAAGGTGGGAAAAGAAACCATGGAAACCTAGAGGTTAAGGATTAAGTAATTAAAGGACCTAGGAGTAGAGGCTAAACTAAGGATCTTAGCAGCAGAAGACGTTTAGGCGGACTCTATAGCAAGAAAAATAGTTTAAAGATAGAGCTTGCATAAATTGCAAAAAATAAGGTCATTTCGCCAGAGACTATAGAGGTAGTTAGAGTAACCACGCGGTAAAGGGAACTAGGCTAGTAGATAGCACATATATATAAAGGGATGACGGTGTACTATAAGGAATAAAAGAGTGTTTAATTAACAGTTTTGCGTATTATTACAACAACACATACCGAATTTATAAGGACGCTAAGTATAGCGCAAGCTATTGGCTATAGGAGCCATTATTATCTAAGTTTAGAGAAACTAATAAACCAGCTTATAGATTGGATATTAAAGATAATAAATTTAATAAAGGCGAAGCATTTACCAATAATAAGGCAATAAAGGCAGCTTACTAGGAGTATATAGATCTTAGAGAAGTTAAAATAGAAGTAAAGACTAAGACTATTACAGAACGGGGTTTAGTAACGGATATTATAACACTATTGGATACGATTTCCATCGCTTTATAAGACGATAGGAGTAATGTTTAGAAGAAACTAAGTAAGCAGATAACTGCCAGTGCTAGCTTATCACTCAATAAAGGCAAAAGGCCATAGGCTTAAGATTCTTAAGAAGAGATAAAAGAAGCTTAAAATTCTTAAAGTGAGATAAGACACACCTAAGGACCCATAATAGACGAAAACCGAGGGAAAAGGGCAGTAACTTAGTTTAGTGACAAACGAATAAGTATAGGACGCAAGTTTAAGAACTATAAGTTTAGAGAACGAATAAGAATATTAACAATCCTAGGTAAACGCAGTATTCAGCCTAAAGATTAAACAGTTAATACTAGGATTAAAAAGTAAGATAACTACAAAGATCTAGCTGCAAGACGCAGAAAATAAAAACTATGGATAAGTTTAGGATAAGAATTATTATATAGTAAGAGCAAAAGCTAGACAAGAGGTTAGCTATACTAGGTTATATAAGGGACAGAGCACCCATATAAAGAGTTACTAATAGGCCGAGTGTAGAAACACCTAGGGCAAAATGGTTAGACGAACTGGAATAAGAAGAGGATCTAGATATTCCAACTAGGTTTAAAGAAAGATATACTAAAGGATGTTATAATGCAGTAATAATAAGGTACTTTCTAATAGATAGACTATACACATTAAACCAGTTATATAGAAAGTGGTATAGGCAACGACACAACGATAAATGGGAAGACTTTTATATATAGCTAGACAAAAAAGTTGTCTAAGACCAACCTATTACGGAAAAACGCATAAGTTATATTAAGGGAGCATTAATTATAATGTTAAGGAACCTAGAAGAAGGATCTAGGGACTAGAAAAGTAAGCAATAAATCTTAGTACCTACAGCAGAGATACTAGTGGTTAGGTCAACTAGGTATAGGTTTAAACTTAAAAACAAAGACAAACTAAGAGTTAACCTAAAATATATAGCGCATTATATACTATTATGGATAGCTTATGTGGATAACACGTGTAATATATATAGAGCACCTAAAGATAAGAACCGGAAGTACCTAGTAAGAATATATTAGGCACTAGAGGAAAAGTGGTTTAGAAACGCTAAATATATATATAGTTAGCACCTAGTAGAAGTACAAGGTTAAGGAGACTTAATACTTTAACTAGGAAGATTTCTTACGGAAGAATGCCTAGACGGATAATAGTAGTAGAAGTGCCTAGAGAACACTTATCTATGGCATATAGAGGAAAAGAAATAAACTAAGTATTGGCTAAAGTTAGACTAAGTATAAGCAGGATTAAGCAGCCAATAGTTAGAAAAAGGGGAGGCGTATAGAACTAAAGGGAACTAGTGTTAGAGCCTTAGACCCTTAAAGGAATTTAAGGTTAGCACTTAAATTTAAGAGCTAAGTAGCAAGATTAGTAGTTTAAAGCGTTAGTAGATAGTGGAGTAATTAGAAACTATATATCACCAAAGGTAGTGGAAAGAATGGGGTTACTATATAGACAAAAGGAACACCTGTATCCACTTATAACGATTTTAGGAGATTAGATAGCCTATGGAGGAGGCATTATTAATCTTAAAATAGGACCTATTCAGATAACTATTAAAGGGAGACCAGTTAGAATGTCTTTTAATATCCTACCATTGGGATAGGATAAGGCGATACTAGGAATGCCTTAGTTATAGGAATACAATCTAAAGATTAATTAGGTTATAGGTTAAGTTAATATTAAGGATATATAATGGCGTAAAGTGCGACAGTAAACTAAGTTGGTATAGTACCAAGTTGGAGCGATATGTAAAGAGACTAAGTAAGGCTTAAGTTATATACCAAAGAGATACCACAAGTATGGTAAAAAGTTATGGTTACTAGAAAGTAAAAAGCTATTAAAGTATACAGCATAGGACCACAAGATAGAATTAGAAGAGGGAATAAGTCCAAAGTTTTTTCTAATCTATAAGCTTACTAAAACGAAGTCAGTAGCGCTTAAGGAGTTTATTTAGGAGAACTTATATAAGGGATATATTAGACCATTATAGTTATTAGTAGGATATCCAGTACTATTCATTTTAAAGAAAAACGGAAAACTTAGGATGTGTATAGACTATAGATAGTTAAATAGCATCACTAGGAAGGATAAGTATCCTTTACCCTTAATTAGCGAAATCCAAGATAGGATAGGTAATGCAAAGATCTTTATAAAGATAGATCTGAGATAGGCGTACCATCAGATTAGGATTAAGGAAGGCGACGAATAAAAGGCAGCCTTTAGGTCAAAGGAAGGACTATATAAACCATTAGTTATACAATTCGGACTTATAAACGCATTAGTAACATTCTAAAAGCAAATTAATAGTATATTAGGAGAACACCTAGATGAATTTGTTATAGCATACCTTGACGATATTATTATCTACTTAAAGAACGAGGAAGAATATAGAAAATACGTCAAATAGGTCTTAAAGAGACTGCAAGAAGAACAGATGCTAGTAGCAATTAAGAAATGCGAGTTTTTTACTAAGAAGACCGATTTTATTGGATTTATTATTAAACTAGGCCAACTTAGCATAGATCCAAAAAAGATCGAGGCTATAGTGAATTAGTAAAAACTAGAGAACATTACGCAGTTAAAATCGTTTCTAGGGTTTTGCAATTATTATAAAAGGTTTATAGCGCAATAGTTACAGGACATTAAGCCATTTACGCAGTTAATAAAGAAAGAAGAACTATAGGTATAGGGAAAGGAGTAATAAGAACTGTTTAAAAAAGTTAAAGAGTTGTTTACCTAGAAGCCAGTTCTTAAGATCTATTAACTAGGTCTAGAGACGGTTATAGAAATAGATATATTAGACTTTACACTAGGGGTATACTTTATATAGAAATATTAAGATGGATGGCACCCAGTGGTATACTATAGTTAAAAGATGATACTACTAGAGTTAAACTATGACATCTACAATAAGGAGTTGTTAGGTATAGTTACAGCACTTAAGGAATAGAGAGCATTCTTACAAGGTATAGAGAAACCATTTGTAGTTAAGACAGACTATAAAAACCTTATAGGATTCCTAACAACAAAGGAACTTAACTAAAGATAAGTTAGATGGGCGGAAATGCTTATAGAATACCATTTCGAAATTCAGCATACTAAAGGTACAGACAATGCATAAGCAGACGCTCTAAGTAGAAAGGCTGAACTATAAAGTAATAAAAAGCTATCAGGAGCTTTATTGCGAAAGGATTAAGATAGATTAATTAGGTATAATTATCCAAAGATTATAGCAACTAAAGAAAGTCAGATCTATAAATTACTAGAGAGTAATTAGATATAAAAGATCTAAAAAGCATAGGCAAAGGATCCAGACTTAGAGCAATATAAAAACAGAGAAGCAACGTATATACCTAAGTCTATTACAGAAGAATTTGTTAAGGAATTCTATAAGGAAATAATATAAGGACACAATAGAGCTATAGGCTTAGTGTTAAGGCTTTAAGAGGAGTATATTGTTTAAGGAATCTAGGGACTAGTAAGATAAGTTATAAAGGAATATCTAAATTACTAAAGAAATAAACTAACGAGGCATAAGCTGTATAGAGGGCTATAACCTATTAAGACACCAGGAAGACCATAGGAGGTTATATTATAGGACTTTATTATTAAGTTACTAAAGTTAAGAGATCCTATTATAGGACAAGATTATAACGCGATCTTAGTAATAGTAAATAAGCTAATAAAGTGGGGATACTTTATAGCATGCACTAAAGAGATATTAGTAGAAGATGTCACTAGAATCTATATAAAGGAAGTGTTTACAAGATATAAAGCACTAGATAAGATTATATTAGATAGAGATTTAAGATTTATAGCAGTATTTTAGAAAGTGTTTCTAGCAGAACAAGGAGTTTACGTAGCAATATCTACAGCGTATTATCCGCAGACGGATAGATAAACAGAAAGACTAAACTAGACACTAGAGTAGTATCTAAGGCATTATATTAATCACGCACAGAATAATTAGGTATCGTTGTTACCAGCTATATAGTTTATATACAATGCAACACTATAAGAAGGAATAGGGACATTACTATTTAAGGCGAATTATAGATATAAGCTAAGGACATTATTATTACCACGTTAAGCAAAAAAGACAAGTAGTATAGCTAAACAAAGAATGGAGACGTTAGTAAATCTTTATATAGACCTTAAAGAAACAGCTAAACTAGTATAAAAACAAATAAAAAGGTACTATAATACTAAGAGATCTAAGGGACCAGATCTTAAGGAGGGGGATAAAGTATAGCTACTATATAAAAATTTTAAGAGTTAATAACTAAGTAAGAAATTGGACTATATTAGACTAGGACCTTTTAAAGTTAAGTAAAAAATTTTATTAGTTACGTATAAGTTAAACCTATTAGCTAAAATGAAAATCTACCCTATATAATATATCGCAATGCTAGAGCTAGCACACGGGAATGTTAAGCCACTAGTCTATAAGGCAGACATATATAGAGGACAAAAAGAAGACAAATAGTAAGTTTTAAAGATTATTAGTTATGAGGATGTAGATAATAAAACATAGTATAAAGTAAAGTGGATAGGCTATAGTAAGACTACCTAGGAACCACTAAGTAACCTAAGGAACACTATAGGAAAGGTACAGGAGTATTAGAAGAAAGTAGGTTAGGTAATATTAATAAAGAAGGATTGCTAAAGAACGAGTTACCTAAGGGGGACCTAAAAGGAGCAATTACCAAGCTACTTAGAGTTGTTTCCCTTATAGGAGGAGAGCTAGTCCTTTTATTACCTAACTTATTAAGACCTTGTTAAACAAGTTTCTACTTCTTAAAATGGACCTTCTCACGCACTTTCTTAAGACGAAGAAGATGGGCAGAGGCCAATAGACAGGCTTTAAGGGCACGCTGTTAAGCAGTTATAGCCTTCTGCTCCGCTTTCTGCGAACAATAAAGCTTATTTAAGGCGCTTAAGAGCTCACCGTCAAGCTTTATAGCAATAGATTGAACATAAGACCCTATAATAAGTTACTTAGGGAACTTAAAGACTGTTAAGAGTTATAGGACGCGTATACTTAGCGTTAGAAATAAAGCGAACATCGCAGGACAATTAAACGTTTGCTTTAGTGCACTCTAAGCAAGATAAGGGTTGTTAAGATAAGGGACTTGCCATTATAATATACACTAACCCTGCTTTTGCACAACAAGAATATAGAGACAACATTATCTCACTAAGCGACAGTATGGCAGCCATAGTGTAAGCATAATATTGCGCTTATAAAGAAGAAGAAGCTTTAGGTATAATAAATAAAGATATTAACTAGACTAATTAAACAGATATTATACCTTTAGTAGACAACTTAGAGATGTTAGGAATCTTTAAGGATAAAGATAAAGAGGAGGGAGATAGTATTACAGACGCTTTAAGTATAATATTATAACTACTTAGAGAAGAGTTATAGGAAGCTAGTTAGTTAATATAGGTATAGTCCAGAATAGATCTGGTGGAACTATATAACGAGAAATGGTAAGCAAGTCATATAATATTATATGCAGTGTATAAAGTATACGCAGTGTACGCTACGTATAATATGTATAACACATACCTTATATACAAGAGAGGATTTCTTAGGAGTACGGTTGTGTATTTAAAGGACCTCAGTCCCTACCATAGATAGTTCTCTCCTTATAGTAAATCTTAGAATATAATTAGAGTTAATCTGTTAGGCAACTACTTCACTAGTTGTTATTATATTGTTATTTTGTTCTTACCTATATACCCAGCCTAATAATAGAACCCACCGTAGTTCCTACTATAAGGTTCCATTATAAGTAGTCCATATAGGCCCAATAGGGATCCGAATCGGACGTTAAGCAATGAATAATTATTATATATAAATACTGCTTGACTAGCGTAACAAATATCGATCCTCCTTACTTATTATTGCTATTGTAATATAAGTCTTGCTGTTCTAAAATTTGCCTTTTAGCACGTGGTGCTTTCTTGCTTAGAGTTATAGGTGGATATTGTATTAGGGCCGCTAAGGCGCTAGTTATAAGCGAGCCAATAGTAATTTTTTATATCGGGTATGGAAAATCCTAATTAGCTGGTTTAAATTAGGGCCTATAGAATATTATACTCTTACTCCCTTTTAACCTAACCTTTAACTTATATATATAGAGTATTTGTGTTAACAAACGTTTCTAGAGCCTTATTTAGGTTTGCCTTTGTTATTATATCTACTAGGTTATCTTAACCGTTAATCCATTAAATCTTAAAGAGTTCTTGCTGTTTGTAGGATTGCTAAAGTGCTATAATGTCAATTATAAGGCGCTTCTCTTTTATAGTACTAAGCTTAACTAAACACTTATAGAGGGAATATGAGTTGGTATATACGATTATAGGGATAATAGGGATTTTAAGTCGATCTATAATTATCTTTAGGGTAGTTCCAATTATAATTACTATATTAACTCTGCTAACCATTCCATATATCTCTAACGCTAGCACGCTTTAAGTAACGCGCTTACTCTTAGTTAAGCTCTAATAGATAAGATTACTGTAGATTATAAAGTTATTCTCTCTAGTAGATTTATTTGTGATAATAATCTTATATCCTAACTAGGAGCTAAAATTTTTATTATTTGCGAATAATCTATTAACAAATACAAAGAGCTTAGTAGTGGGAAGATTAATAGGTATATAGAGTAGTCCCCAATTAAGATGGTTTATTTACTAGGAAAGACGTTTATTTAGGGCAAGAATATTATCCTTAGTTAGTTTCTGGTATTGGGCGGCAATAGAGAGATTAAATGAAGCCTTAGGTTAATAGATAGAAGTAATATAAGCTCCGCGGGCGCGTTGCTCTACATATCCTTGCTTTAGAGAATTAATATTAATAATATTAATCTTCTTACCTTAGCCCTTTTGGCGCAAAGCAATGGAATTCTCATTTATAGAGAGGATGCATCTATTAAAGAGCAATAGTGTTATTAAATTAAGCTTTTCCTTTAGCTTTGCTATAAGATTTGCCTTTACTAGCTTATCTTCTTTAAGAGCTAAAAATTGGTTATCTCCTAAGATAATTATATTGTTAGTCTGCATGCTAACGATTCCGAATAGAGTTCCTATAGTTATAATAAGAAAGCAGGGGTTAAATATAGAAGTAGTTATTAAAAGCTTCTCTTTATAGTGCTTGCTATAGGTAGCCCACCAGTGAGTTCCTGCCTCTGCAATTCCATATAATGGCTTAAGTACAACCATAATTATATCTTTGGGATATTAGTGGCGAATTTGCTCTAGAAGGTATGCTAGTATTAAGCGCTAAAGGCGTATTTCTAATTAGGTATAGGCCTAAGTAATATCTTATAAATAAACCGCCATTCTATTCTTTATTAAGGAGGGAGCTAGTATAATAATAACTTACTAACTAGCTTGTTAAATTATAGGGGATTATATAAGGATTACTTCCTTACTGTTATCGTTATAGCCTTAAATAACTAGCCTTAACTTCTTAAATGGGGTATTAGTAGCTTTGCCTTTAATCTTATTAACTATTCTTAACTTAAATATACAAACTCTATTAAACTTAGTAGGGTTATATTTCTTAAATTTAAAGACTTCTTTTATAATAAGACCGTTAATCTCCTGCTTATTAAATGCTTGGAAAGGGGCTCTTAAAGTTATAATACGGCCTTTCTTTTAGAGCTGTTTTGCGAGCTTAAAGTCTGCCTTCTCTTTAGCTGTTATAAAGGCTATTAATAACTCGTCTCTACTCTTAATAGTAGTAACAAATTGCTCTTTAAAATTAATAAGATATTAGTAATTTTATAATCCCTTTAGGCGACCTCTACCGCGTCATAGTTGCGGCATATCTACTATAATTATATTAGAATTGTAGTCGCCTTTTAAAGTATATTAATTATAGTTCTCCTTTAGGGTATCTTTTAAGGTATCCTACAAAGGCTTAAAACTGTTATCTTTATAGTAAGGCTTAATAACAGTTAAACGGAATTAAGTGGGTCCGTAAGGCATCTAAATAGTGCAAGTTTGACCATTAATTATAATAAGTTAATATAGGCCTAACTATCCTCCCTTTTTACGCCATACGCGTACCTTAGACTGGAGTGGCAGATTAAGCGTAGTTAAGGTATTTAGGCCATTTCTTATTCCTAGTATGTCGTTAACCTGGCATATAGCGTAGAGACATCAAACCTCCTTTATTGCCTTATAAATAGCCTTAGCTTATTACACAACGGAGGGAGATAGTGGAGAATTGTTAGTTATTTAAGGGTAGGCGCTAAAGACTAGCAATATAGGTATAAGTCTATCTAGGCCAGCGGAATTGTTAACGGCTTTAATAGCTATTTATAAGGTAAGTTCTTTACTAGCATCCTCTAGTTCTAAAGAAATAATCTTATATACGCGGCGTAATAGTGTATAATATTGCTCTACTTTTTTAATACTATTATGTGCCTTAACAGGGACTTCCTTAACCTTAATTGCCATTACCTTTATCTATTATCGAAACTCTATAGATAAGAAGTTCTTTTCTGCGTTATAGATAATTTAATTAGGGGGTCCTAGGTAGATATTAATCTAGCATAATTAAAGGGTATCCTATATATTCCTAGCTAATATGTCCTTTAAGAAACGTACGGCTTAGAAGGAGGTTAAGAAGTTAACAACTTAGAGTACTAGCTTGCTACTAAAATATATAACGTTAATAATAATATAGAAGTTAAAGTTATAGTTATCTTTAAGGGTGAACTTAAATCGGCTAGGGGACTTCTGGTTTATTTAGCAGTAATAGTAGTACTTTATAAGATGCTTAATTGCCTTAACCTTAACTTTATAGCCTACTTGCTAAAGAACCCTAAGCAATTAATAAATAGATAGGTGGCTAAAGCGATGGTGTAGTTAGCGTAACTCTAACTTAGTTAAATGGCTCTAAGCAACACTCTTTTTTAGTTAATAAAGGAGCAACTAGGGGTAACCCTACTTGCGTATAATAGGCACCTAATTATCTCCCTAAATAAGTATATTCTTAAGGTTATTAAGCTTAACGCCTAATTTATCTATATCTCTAATGTAAAATAGAAATGGGGTGTTTATAAGAATAATATAAAAAGTAATATGCCCTAAGGGGGTTTAGACCCTAATTGTGCCAAGAGAGATTATAATACCCTTGCTAAAACGAATCGTATATTAGCCTGCCGTTGATTAGTTAATCTAAACAGAGCTATTAAGCTACTAAAGAGCTCGAACTTAAGGTTCTCCTACTATAGATACTCCTACGGCTCTAGTATCTGGTATAATACTATAGAAGACGTTTGCTAAGTATCTATTGTTAAAGGAGAACGCGGAACTCTCCTTTAGCTTATTAAAGATATCTGACTTTGTAATAGCATAGAGCGTAGATTAGTTATTAAGAATAGTAATGGTTTATATACCATCTACCTCACCATACTTAGTAAAGTATTAGTTAGGAGAGTAGTCTTTAATTTCTATATCCATAAGGAGATGTTTGGCCTTATTAACCTCACCCTTAAGATCTTCTACGCCTTTATATTAAACCAGGAAGCTTTAGAAGTAGGCCATAGTAACCTTATAATTTCTAACGTTTCTTGCACTCTGGCGAAACTTATTATATGCCTCCTTTCGCTTATTAAGAGAATGCCTAGTTAACTAGTAATTTAGTTTCTTACAAATATAGCACTTCTTCTAACAATTACTTTGGAATGAACCTCTATAAGGACCTTTACCTTTGCCTTATAGTTGTTAATTATACCCTCTACCGTATTACCTACCACGGCTACTATATGTTTAATCAGTCTAGTTGTAATTATATTGGTTAGGCGGGTTGATTAAAGTAGGTTAAAGTTAGGCGTTAAATTGCTGTACTTCTTAAGAGCGTAGAGTGGTGCTAATAGAAGATCTTAATTAAGCATATACTCCTTTATAAGTATTTGCAGGATTAAAGAGAGCAAGGTTGCATTCTTTAACGCCTTAGTATACGCTAATAACTTAATTACGTAGGCTAAAATTCTCTTAATATAATTTGGATAAACCACGCTAAATTCTCTAAAGTTAATTAAAGAGCTTTTAAAGATAATTAAGCTAAGGGATACCTAGGTTTGTAGTAATAATTCTTAGAAAGGTAGTCTCTCTCTATTCTAATATATACTGCTGCTTATTCTCTTCTGTTTTGAAGTGGCATCTTAACTTATATATTATGCGGTCAAAATCGTATCCTTTTCCTACCAAACGATTATAATAGAAGGTACTAGCTCGGCCCTTAAGCATAACAGAATAGGCGTTATAGTATTAATTAGACTCTATTCCTACCTTCTAGCAACAGTTATAGAAGATGCGTAGTTTTAAATTAAGAATATTATATAATTCCCTACTAAACTTCTTTTCCTAATCTGAATAGAGCTTCGCAAGCTCTATAAGCAATTTTAAACTGCCTCCAATTTGAGATTAAGATGGAGGAGGTGGGAGTTGTATTACAGGCTGCAGTGGGGATATAGGTCTGGTCGGTGGAGTCTAAAGGTTGTTAAATTGTGAAGTAATAGGATCCTGTGCCTGCTCTTATTGGGGTATAGTATTTAAAGCTAAAGTTACGGGTTGGATTAGATATAGAGGAGTTAAAGGCGGAGGTAGATTCGTTTTTAGAGGTATATTACTTAGATTCTATTATAAGTTAAGCTTCCTTATAGTGCGTAGTTGGTGCTTAATCTCTTATAGAGTCCATTTGCGCTCTTTTTTTATATTAATAACCTGCTCCTAAATATTATCTCTAATAGTACCCCCGTCTATAGGTATAAACACTCTATACTCCCGTAAGAAGTTACGGAAGTCTTATATAATATCCTTCTTTATAGGAGTTTATGTTCCCTTTATCCATCTAACAAAGTCCTCCCTTATATAGTACTATAGTATAGTGTCGTTGTATTCGCTATCTTTGTAGTATGCTATACGGTATAGTAAGAATCCGTTTAAATCTTATTAATTAACATCTTTAAGGTTAATTATGTTGGTTTTCTATATCTCTAGGTTAATATCGTCCTCATACTTCTTTGGGTAGGTTAACGCCATAATAGCTATTATTAAGGGTTATTTAACGCGTTTTAATAAAAAGATTAAGGAAAATAAAGGTTGTTTAACGTATAGTTAGGTAGTAATTGTGATCCTATGGTCTGCAAAGGTACACCAAAGGTATTAAGATGGTTGTTTTAACGCGTTTTAGACATTAACTTGGGACCCTAGGTTTAGTAACACTTCTAACCTAAAGTACTTAACTAAATCTTTGTAAACGTGGTTGTTCTGCATAATAGACGCAACTTGGTATTTCCTAGTACTTAGTAACACTTCTATTACTAGTTTTCCGCAAGTCTAAGGTAGCACAGTATTGCCGGGATCCATTCTATATGAGCGCATATAGCACCCCTGCACGAGACTGTCTCTTCTATTTAAAAACCTAGCTGCTTTATAGTTAACTGTGTATTCAACCACTGATCAGTGTTGGTCACACAGGGTGACTTACCAATAACAACTACTCGAGTAGGTTACAGTGATGTTGGTTAAAAAGCTTCTTGATTGGAATGAGGAAGGGCGAGGAGCTTAAGACTCCTCGCCACGCTAGTGCCGCGGCGTCACGTGACGACCGCTTGCCTCATTCCCGACAATAATTAAAGCTATAATAGACTTTTATAGGATTATTATAATTCCTTTAAAGTATCTTTTAATAAAGCAAAATATTTTTTTATTAAAATTGTGCTCTTTTATTATAAAAGATTGTTTTAATTAAGAAATATAATCTTTTATACTAATAGGCATTACCCCCCTTTTTAACTTCTTATAAATAGTATAAATATTAGTAACCTTATCCTATACTATTTAAATATAGTTTAAAAGTAGTTTAGAAAGTTTTTCCTTAAATGTTATTTTAGTAAAAGCTATTACTATTACTTCTTACTATAGTATAAGACTCTATATAAAGTCTATACTAGTAAGTTTATATATAATATAGATACTACTTATAAGGTTAATATAATAGAGTACCTTAGCTTATTAGTACTAGTATAGTTAATATAGTAGTACTAGATAAGCCTTCTATAAAGCTTATTACCCATAACTTTTACTATATTATTAATATTGTAGTATTAAAGATTATCCTTTTACTGCCTTTTTAAAACTCTTTTATATAGTCTAAGTACTATAATAGGCCTAGTATACTAATTAGCTTTTTATAATTATTAAGCATATATATTATATATAGTATACTTAAAATAGTATTTCTATACTTTAAAGCTTTATACTATAGTATAAAGTTCTTTACTATAGGTATTATATTAAACTTTAGTATTATTAAACCTCTGGCTATAATATATAATAGGGTATAAGTATTACTATATACTAAAGCCCTTTATAAAAGGCTAGAAAAGTATTATAAAAGAGGGGCTTATATAAAAAAATATATAAAGTATATAAGACGCCTATATATCTATAGGTAAAGCCGCTATAGTATTAAAACGCGCCTACTACTTACTTAATAAAGAAATAACTACTCCTAATTAAATCTAGGGCATAATATACCCTAGAGCTAATATATATAGCATAGCTGGAAAGCTCGCGCGGTATAGGAGGGTTATAGTAGACTTAAAGGTAGGATGCTGTATGGAAAAACGCGACACTATAATATACTTAATAGGGGGCGACCTAACTATAATAACTAAAGGATAACGACTAGAAATAGTAGAAACTTATAAATATCCTAAAAGACATTAAAGAAGATCTAGGGAAGGAG
>Ga0307507_10000349_pt1 | contig 94036 bp, 16 predicted proteins | sample 7_EM_MG_FD_207223 | JGI IMG/M metagenome (GOLD analysis project Ga0307507, IMG submission 207223) | Populus trichocarpa ectomycorrhiza microbial communities from riparian zone in the Pacific Northwest, United States - 7_EM | ecosystem: Host-associated > Plants > Roots > Unclassified | place...
AATAGCCATATCTTATATAGCGATAAGCCTTATAACTATTTTAAAGCTATAGAATTGATTTTGCAGTTGCTGTATAGTAATTCAGCGAAAAATATTACATTTGGTATGGTCTGGGCACGGACACTTATGACACCCCACTGTATATGCACTTTGTGATAGTTATAAGCCCAGTCCGCCAACTTAAGAAGCTATTTAGCTATTACTCAATTATTTAAAGAAATTCTACCTTATTGTTAGACTCTAACACCTTATTGTCAAGGACGCAGACTCTGATAGAAATCCTACCTCAATTGTCACAGGACGAGATTCCACGAGATTCCATAAGATTCCACCTTATTATAGGACAATCCTGATGACAAGGGCGATCCTGATAATAAGGACGATCCTAACAACAAAATACCATCTCAATTCCTCCTTTGCCTATTAGTTAAATAACTCTACTAACAAGTTCGTTAACTACGATTATCCTTAATAAGCCAGAAGACTGGGAACAATGGCTATGGCAACTCTAAGCCCTTATAGATTAGCGGATTTAGGCCCATATTAACCTAGATAATGTAACACCTTAATAAGCTCTACTATAAGAACCAGTCTATCTAGAAGTTATAGATTTTAATAAGAATGCAACCTTATATGCGTAGCTCTTAATAAATTAATAGAAAGCGTACAAGAATAGCAGATAATACTATAACTAGGATATAAAGTACTTCTTAAAACAGGAAGAGCATCTATAATAAATATATACCTAAATCACATCTACAGTATTGATTTAAAAGAAGCTACTACTTAACCCTTCCCTTATAGTTAAGGAGTGGCTAATTTAGTTAAAAGAAGACAGTAAGCCCTTAAAGAACTTTATAATAAGGAAGGTATAATTGCAATACATAGAATTACTTAAGGGACTTAAGTAGACGAGGGTTATCTAGTGGCTTAACTGATGGGAGTATGCAATAAAGATGGTAGAGAAGTACGATCTTCTATAGATAACTAATGGGATCTGGCTAATGGACTTTGTAAATATAATACAACCTATAAACAAAACCTATTTTGTTATATATACCAAATAGGCAAATAATACTAAAAATGCTTATTTATTAAAATACTATAAAGTAGCAATAGAGCTATAAGAAGCATTTGCAAACCTCTTAAAAGTTATACTATCCTTAACTACTAGAGGGAGTGCATTTAATATAGACTTCGCAGGAGAGTCTAAAGAGGATATCTTTATTACTACTAAAGTCTAAAAGGGAAGAGGGAATAGCTTATCTTATAGCCGAAAAAGGGTAGGGATAAATTTAACTAAAGAGACGTCTTCTAAGAAGTTAAATAACCTAAAATACCTAGTATGTGATATAAGGGGATATACCCTTCTTAACTGTTGGTATCTATTTAAGTATAAAAGGTCTAAGGGATTTAATGCTAAGGGTATACATATGAAAAAGGTGCGTAAAAAGGTAGAGTATAATAAGAATCTAGCTACCTAAGTGGAATAACTTAAGCTTAAGGAATTAAAAGATAATAAGGCTTAATAATAATAGGATGAGAGTTAGGAGATAGTTAAGAAGATTAAAGGAGAAGCTAATGCAATATTCCTAGAATTGTTTTACACCAGTTAACTCCATTTATTAAAGCTATTAACTATTCTTAACTTAGGAACCACTCTCTATATCTTTAATAATCTCTCTTATTTCTACAATTTTAGGAAAGCTTTAAAATATAAATATATCATCGCCGGCAGCTCTAAAGTGCCTATACTGGGTTACGGCAATATTACTATTTAAGTTATAAAACTAGACAAGAGTAAGGGAATCCTACGTCTTAAGGACGTTGCCTTCTATACAGACTTTAATACAAATCTAGTATTATTTTATCTATTATAAAAATAAGGGTACTACTAGGATAATAAAGGAGATAACAATCTTCTAGTTTAGAAGGATAATATAATCCTATATTAAATAGAAGAACGTTATAAATAATAGACTATTAAATATATCTAACTAAGAAGTCTATTAGCATTTAATATAAGCCAACTGCTACGCCGCTAATAGAAGCGTAGAGTATTATTAAAAGACATTTATCTAGATGCAAAAGGTAATACATAACTATGGTATCTGCGTCTAGGTTATCCAAGACCTATAAGCCTTTATTATTTAGGTATTAACGCCCTAGAAGTTAAGTTTTAAGGCCCTAAGATAATAGAATATTAATATTACAGTCTTACTAAAATTAAGCGTTAGGTCTTATAAAGGTTCTTAAAACAGAAAATTAATAAACCCTATCTTAACCTCTATATTAACTAGACTGACCTTAAGGAAGCGCATGTTGGATTTATATAAGTTATGCTTATCTATAACACCTTCTTAGGAAGATCCTTCCCGTATTTTATAATAACGCATAATAAGAAAAAGGAGACACTATAAGTGCTCAAAGATTTTATCTAGTAGATTTGTCTAAGGTATAACCTTAAAGTTAACACTATTAGATTAGATAATGAGCTGGGGAGAAAGAGAACCCTTAAATGGCTATAGACCTAAGGGATTATATTTAAGCCTTTAGCGCTATATACCTAAGCTTAAAACGGCACCACTAAATACTTAGGGGGTGTAATTATTAAGAGAGCACGTATAATAAGAATTGCTGCTAATTTACTACATAACCTATGGAATAAGATAGTTAACTATATAGTTTATCTTTAAGATCGAACGCCACGGGAAAGCAGTAGATGGAAATTGCTATATAAGAGGTTCTATACCTTCCTAGCTAACGGGAGATTAAGAAGACCGTAACTGGCGCACCTAAAAGCCTACGGCTGTAGGGTATACGCAATAACATTAGATATCTAGCTAAAGAAGAAAAGACTAAGCAAGCTAGATCTGCGAGCCTATATTAGCTACCTTATTAGCTATAACTCTACCAATATCTATAGGATCTGGATCCTATATAAGTGTATTATTATTTCTACTAGGGACATTATCTTTAATAAAAAGACGTTCTTTAACGGCAAGTAAATAAATATTTTAAAGGACCTATATGCTAAATTAGACACGCTAATCAAGAAGATTTAACTTTTTAATACCCTAACTAAGAATAAGGTTCTTCTAGAAGACAATAAAGAAGTATTTAAACTGTTAAATTAAGAGAAAGATGACGATGTTAATAATAAGCTAGTTTAAGCCTTTAATAAATTAGTAGATTTTAACCTTGCAAGAACTCTTAAAGATATATATTATACGCCACCTCCAACAGAAGATAAAGAATCTCTATATGCCTTTCATGTTAATTATCCTATGATTTTAGTTTAAGATACTAATTAAGACGTCGCTTATTAAGTAGGAGATGCGTTTAACACTTAGGGGGTGTTCAACAACTTAGTTAAAGACTTATTTAAGAAAGCTGGCGATTATAGGTTTAAAGACTTTATTACTAAAAGAATTACTTTAGCCTATTATGGCGCCTTCTTAGCAGGAAGGAAGTTTAACCTTAATAGTTAACTTAATAACAGCAAGCTGAAATTAGGTAGAATATATAATATTAGATTATATAGAAAGAACTTACCTCTTCCACCTTAGTTAATTAAGGACCTTAATATATATCCTCTTTAAGATTAGTTCTAAGAGGCTTAACAAGCCTACCTCTAATCCTATTATTAAATAAAGTTATTTTAAAAAATAGATAAGAAGTATATAAAGGGATAGTAGATCCTTAGCTTAATATAGGTGTTCGTCTATAAGACGGATAAGTATAAATTCCTCCAGAAATATAAGGCATGCTTAGTAGTATGCGGAAATTAATAGGCCCCAAGAGACCTACCTATGAGAGCTACTATATTAGCTAGTACGACCTTCTAAACCCTTATGGCGATTACTGCAAAATTTAACCTAGAGACGATATAGATAGATGCAGTTAACGCGTTTATCTATTACGATCTTAATAAAGTCGTTTATATAAAGCTACCGCTAGGGTTTAATAAAGGAAAGATAGATAAAGTACTACGCTTAAGAAAAGCCCTTTACGGACTATGACGATCCCCTCTATTATAGCAAAAGAATCTTATAAGCTTGCTAATAGAATTAGGTTTTAAAGAGGTACCCTAGGAGCCGTATATTATACTAAAAGGTGGAATAGTTATCTTCTTCTATATTAATAATATTATCTTTTACTACTAAAAGATAGATAAGAAGAAAGCTTAAGAAGTAATTAAGGAGCTAAGTAAGGAATACCAGATAAGTACCCTTGGTGAGCTAAAATAGTTCCTAGAAATCTATATGCTATATAATTATAGCTAAAGGCTCCTATAGCTATCTTAGGAAGCCTATATTAAGAAGATAGCTAACTAGTATAAGATAGATCTTAAAGGGCGTCTTCTAGACACTTCTATAGTAGATTTAGAACTCCTTTCTACCAATTACTAATTAATCCGTCTAATGCTTCCGTCTCCTAATATAGACCTATTAGTCCATCTAATATCCCTACTAGCTTCTATAATGCTATATTAGAGAAAAATAGGTTTAGTACTCTATATAGCTACTATAACGCGTCCAGATATTATATTTATAGTATTATAGCTAGTAAAGTTTAATTAGAATCTAAGCTAAAAGCACTATTAAGCGGTAGATAGAGTAATCTAGTACCTATATAGCACAAAAAGTAAAGCAATCTACTATAGAGGAGATAAGAAAGGAATAAACGATTAAGGGAAAAATAAAGGAATATGTAATAAAGGATAAGATAATGGAAGAGACGGTAGAGGTAAAGCGTAATTATTTATCTATGCTAGCGATATATTATTTACGGACAACTCTATTAATAGAAAGAGCTTATAAGGATATATTATAAAGCTATTTAGGGGACTAATTGCCTAGAGAGCAAATAAGTAGGGTATAGTTACATCGTTAAGCATAGAAGCTAAGTTATTAGCCCTATTACAGACAGTAAAGGAAGCTATTTTTATTAGTAGGCTATTTAAAGTAATAATGTTAAGGCTAAACAAGCCCTTAATTATTAAATGTGATAATACCTAAATACTTTAACTAATTATAGAAGATATGGCAAAGCTAATTATAAAGCTCTAATATGTTAATATCTATTAACACTGGCTATGTTAGGAATACGCAATAAGATAAGTACGATTTTAATAGATAGTAGTAAAGGAGATAATTATACATGGACTTATAAAGGCCCTACCCAAGCAGAGGTTTTAAAGCTTTGTTAATATAATTAGAATAGTAAATATTAAGAAACGGCTTACTAAGGAGAAGTAACTAGAGGACCTAAGGGACAATATTAGAACAAGACGGAAGGATTTAGATAAGATTATAGTTTAGTTAACTCATTAACGGACACAAGAAGGTGGTTAGCTTTAACCTTAAAGAGCTCGAAGCTAAGAGGGTGTGTTAGATAATCTGTATTTTCTAAAGGCGTGGGTTACGTACACTATAGAGTCTCTTTGTAGCTTAAAGTCCTAGGAACAATCAAGTCAAGATCGCCAATTAATTAACCCATTTTATTAATAAACTGCTCTATATATACTTTGTAACAGTATCTAGATAGCTTTCTACTTTAATTAAACTACTACAATAAGTTATAAACGTTCTTCCAATAACGCAAATTTTGTCCAACCTAACCAATATAAATATATACTAAATTCAAACTTTATTATCACGATATTGCATTTTAAATCTATAGTTTCATTTTGCCAAACTGCGCCAAATCTAGTTGGTTCGCTTACTAAACGACCTTTCTCAACAGCGCATGGGATAAAGTGTCCCTCCTATTTACTAGGCAGTAAAGCTACGCCAAAAATATAGTATATGTTATAATGACGATGTATTACATGCGAACGCTAGATAAACAAGCATTAGATTTGTGGAATTAATAGCTATATATAGCTGCTGTAAAGACTTAAAAGGATTGCTAGAGAACTTAATAGGAATACAGCTGCGGCTAAATCTATATAAGGGCGTTAGGGCGGATAAACTATCTCCCAACGTCATTAAATAAGAAAAGGAAACCAGCTACGCATATAGCATAGCGCTTATAATAGGAGTCCTATTACAGTACCTCTTCTCTAGGGGGTAATAGGACTAATAGAATAGGGTTAGGAGTTGTTATAGGAGTATAGGCACCGGGCAATCTAGTAATTATATATACCACAATAAAGACAGAATCTATTCTTTAGGTAATATACGCATCGCTTAGTAGACTTAGTAGAGGATAATCGCGATCGCGATAAGACAGCGGATGGTAGACAGGAGCTAAAGCTAGGCAAGGCTCTTAACTTATTTCTAGACTAGGGAGTAGGAATAGGACTAGCAGTATAGAGCTAGAGGTCGACGTCTATAGGCTTATAGGCGGCGGTAGGTTTCTGGGCTAGTTTCTAGTCTAGTAGGTTTTAGACTAGCGGGTTCTAAACTAGGTAATAGAAGTAGCAATTAAGGCGCTAAATAAGCTTAACGTACTTACTATACAATAGGCTAAACAGGGTATCGCTTAACTCCTTAAGAGACTGGCGGAGGGCAGGATAAAAACTATGGTGGAGCGCTATAACGCGTGATACATCTAGCTAGGAGGAAGCCTTAGCCTTATATACAAATCGCTTAAAGCGAGCGAGGTATATAATAAGTGACTCCTCTCTCTAGCGTATAGACAAAAAGCGCTAGATAGCCTCCTATTATTCTCTTAGGTTATAGCAAAGGCGCTAAAAGAAAGAGAAGATATCCTTAGGGTCCTAGGACTAGGTATCTTTAGCTAACTAGTAGAGGTATAGGACAGAAGCCTGCTAGGACTGCTTAAGGCGATCTTATACATAGTTAAACGCGTTAGCACCGTTAAGCTAGTTAGATTAGAGCTTTACCCTAATTAACAGGAGCCACGTACGTAATGTAAGAGGCTTACTGTTAAAGCATGGTGGATTAGAGAGATGTAGATAAGTAGTTAGGGCAGATATAGGGCGGGTCTAGAGCTGAAGCTAGAGCTGGAGCTAGAGCTAGTAGACGTTAACGCGCAATACACTAAGGTCTAATTGGAGTGACTAGATCTTAGTACGTTGGTTCTAAAGTTCCTACTATAGCTACTGTATTAGCAGAAGAAGAGCTAGGTTAGATATAGTGGCTGTCTAAAAAGAAGGAAGAAAAAAATCTAGTCTAGATACGCTGAAGACTCTGCGTAGAGAGTCCGCGATAGCTTTGCGCTATTTTTAACGTCTAGCTGGCTAGGCAAGCAATCCTAATGTCACGATAACAATGTATTATATGCGAACGCAAGATAAACAAGCATTAGATTCGTGAAATTAATAGCTATATACGGCTGTTATAAAGACTTAAAAGGATTGCTAGAGAACTTAACGGGAATGCAGCTGCGGCTAAATCTATATATAGGCGTCAGGGCGGATAAACTATCTACCAATATCGTTAAATAAGAAAAGGAAACCAGCTCCGCGTATAGCGTAGCGCTTATAACAGAAGTCCCGTTACAGTATAGGACTACTAGATTTAAAAGTATATATACCAAATCATAAAAGATAAGTCTCTTTAACTAACTAATTAATACCTTAACTATATCTAATAGCCTAAGGGCAAATATAGAAGTAATATATTAGTAATATAGGGGATTATAAGAAAGGATTATAAACCATATCTTAATAGTTAAAGACGACGGCAAGCCAAGGCTCTATATGTTAAATCCTATACTAAAAGGTTTTACGGAACTATACTAGAACACCAAATTGCCTATAATATTTATAATTAATTATAGACTAGTATAAAGGCTTAGAAATAGAGTTATATAAAAATCCCTATATTAGCCTAGGTAGTCACTAGCATACTTCTAGTAGACTTTTAATAGGTCTCCTAGTAATCCTTATATCTTTTCTCTAGTTATATTTTTTCCTTATTAAGGTTTTTTAGAAGTTTAAAGTAGGGGTTAAATAGATAGATAATATATAGTGGTATACTAATATCTCTCTATATACTAAAGACACGTACCTATAGTATATAGTCTCTATAATCCCAGAGGCCTTACCTCCTAAAGGATTTATCTCTCTTACCAATCTATCCTATTCTACAGTTATATCCTTACAGCCCCTTATCTATAAAGTCCCCTTATAGATATTAAAAAATATCTTAATCTATCTTCCTTTAATAGTTATCTAAATAGGTCCTATTTTAAGATTAATAATACATTCTTTATAAGCTATTAGATTTCCTAAAATCGTTATTAATAAATATAGGTATTCTTTCTATTTATAGAGTAACCCTATCCTTTTAACTACTACTAATAATATATAGTTTCTTATTGCTCTACTATCCACTAGCACTTTAAACTTTTAATTTTACCACTTAATTTATAAATTTAGGTATTGTTTTTAAATTCCTTTAAGGGTTTAAGGCTCTACCACTAGCTCCCTCTAATTCTATAGGCCTCTCCTTTCCTAACTATTAGCTGCTATATCCTAGCTATACTTAGTCCTCCTTAGGCTAATACTTAGTTCGCTTCTTTTCCTTAATATACTATAAACATATATTCTCTAGGCACTCCTACTACTATTATTTATCTAAGTATTTTTCTATAAGGAATCTTCCTAGTTAAAGTATTAAGTTACTTAACTCCTAAACTTCTACTAGGTGCCATCTATATATATACTTAGCATCTCTATACTACTTTTCGTCTATTATCTAATATATTCTTATTAGATACTTGCAATACTTATCTTTAAATATTTTAAATATTTCATATATATTATCCATATATACAATCTATATCAATATATAATACGCTAGGTGCTTTAGGTTAACTCTTAGCTTATCTTTATCCTTAAGTTTAAACCTTTTCTATACTAATCTAAATAACGCTATATATAACAGTGCTAGAGCGCGTTACCCGCTATATTGCCATTCCAGGGCAATTTGCCGCATTTCTAGGCAATCTGTAAGCACTACTTATAGAGCTAACCAATTAGGATTTTCTATGCCCGGTATAGAAAATCGCTATTAGCTCGCTTGCTACTAGCGCCTTGGCGACCCCTTATATCTTATTAGTCTTTAACAGTCTTCTTCTCCTTCTTCTCCTTAGCTTAGTATTCTTATATAGTAGCAATCTACAAGCTTTAATTTAGAAGCATTTATACAAGCCTGTTACATTATACTAAGCTCTCCCTACATTACCTAGGAAGGCCTTAATAATATCCCACCCTAAAAGAAGACCTTTATCTACAACGACACGTTAACGCGTTATACTTAAATATTAAAAAAAACTTACACTACTATGCCTAAGAAGGCCCTAACAATATCCCACTTTATAGGCCGGACTATACTTAACCTATACCCTTAAAAAAACCCCAGAATTAAAACTAAATTATATAATTCTAATAAACCTTAGGAAGCCGATAATGGTACCTAAAGCGAGCTTATTTAGAAGACCTGTCTCTACCTAAGAGAAACATGAGATCTAGTTAGGATTAGAAATTAAAGATAATAATAACGTTATAAATATACACAAGCAAATTTAAGCCCTTATAGCCAATTAGAAGGTTAATTATCTTTAAGCCTAAAGTATATAAGAGACTCTAAAGGAGATCCTAGAAAGCCTAACTGCCTTATAAAACAGCCCAGCCTCCCCTTTATAAAGCCTTAGTTAACCTATTTACTTAACTAAATGCAATATACTAAAGAGTACGGACATAATAACAAAACAATTAAAGTCTGTTAAGCTCTTTAACCCTTAACCGCTATCTAACAGGATAGACCCTACCTTTAAGAATTAGAGGATTTAAGTATAAGAAATGCTCCGAGTTAACTATAACTATTTCCCCTCTAAAGAAGCTAAAATGCTCTACCTCTTTAGTTAAACTATTAGGGATACCTAGTAATACCTTTAGGCCAAGTTTAAGAACAAGTTACCTGTTTAGTTTATATCTATTAATAAGGTAATATAGTATCTAGCTGCTATCTATATTAATCTAAATAAAGTATAGGATACCTATTATAACTATAACCGCCTAATAATAAAACTAAACTAATCCTTTGCCAAGTTCTAGACCTAATTCTTACACCTAGTAGGCAAAGGCTAGGTTCCCCTTAAGAACTACTGTTTAGACCTATATAATAAGCTAACAGTCTAACTATAAAAGAAGATTATAATAGCCTTAGACAACCTACCAACCCACTAAAGACTTATAGCCTAATATTTATTGTTAGATTTAGAACTAAAACGAATTAATGCTTATTCTAATTAACTAAAGCAGTCCTATAGCGACTAGAACCTATCTACTATACTAATAGGAGCTAGCGTTAGAAGATAAACTATAACTGCCCTTACACTAAAAGAAGTTATAACTATATACCTATAAGCCTTGCCTAACTTACTACGTACCATATCTTTAGTTAATGCTTATTATAATACCCTAATTAACCCTACCACAGTTATATGCTTTAATTATAGAAAGAATAGTTACTTTACTATATTCTGCCTAGGGCTAAAGGATATAGGTAATATTAAGGAGATAAAGAAAGAAGAAATGTCTAACAAGTTAGGAAAAAAAGAGCCCTAGAGAAAGACTCCCCCTTAGGGTATCCTATTAATCTTAAAGAGATTAATTTAAGTTAGCTAATAGGTAGAAAATACTTTATAGTTCCATATATAGTATCTTAAAATAGATATAAAGTTAATATAAATGCCCTTATTAATACTAGAGTAAATAGCTTTGCCTTTATAAATACTGCTTATACAAACAATATTGCTAAGTTCTTAAATATAAATACTACCTAACTAAAGAAGCCTATTTAAGTAAAAGGCTATAACAGCTAAGCTAGTAAGCTGGTTACCCATATCTTAAAGCTATATATTACTATTAATAGACAACACTAGTTTAGTATCCCCTTCTATATCCTAGACCTAGGGTTCCATAATATAATCCTTAGTCGAAAATAGATATCTTACTTTAATATTTGGTTAAATATACAATAAAGATAGTTTATCTGGCTGGAGAATAGACCAAAACTACCCTTCTTTATTAGAGAAATTCAGACCAACTATAAGATATTAGCTGTAAAGGCTAACCCTATTTACTAATAAGATATTAAAGACTATAACCTAGCCTTTGCCTAAGAAGATGCCCGCTATAAGGCTAGTAAGAATTCTATACTAATAATAATACTCCCCTAAAGCACTGTAAGGATGCGAAGAGACTTTAGGGAAGATTTGAAGGAACAAGATAAATTCTATCTAAATCTAAGGGTATATAGCTCTTGCAGAGTATAAGACGTTGCATGAAGAAGAAAAAGGAATATAGGAAACTTGTAACTAAATATTCAAGGTCTTAGCAGCAGACGCGTGGGTATAAGCCTACGCGGATTTTAATAGGTTTTGACCAAATTCCATCACGCTAGTGGAATTTAATTAACTTTAGCAGAATTTGGCAGAATTTGATTAAAGTGTTGGAATTTATCTGTTAAGTGTTTTACTGAGACATTCCTACTATAACTAGGCTAGTCCCGTTACAGTACCCCCCCCTCCGTTTAGCTAAAGGTCTAATACAATTTATGACTTATTGCCTTATAAGCGTTGTGATATAATTCAAGTTCTTTTTAATTTTAAGTTTCCTGCTATTGTGTTTCATGTCTTCGTGTTAGGTAGCAGTTGTTTACCTTTATATTATGTCCATTTAGCTAGAGTAGGCCATAAAGGATGGTCTTTATAGAATTCTTTTACTAAGGAAGGCGCGTTGGCCTTAATCTAAATATAGGTTTCCTAGGTTTATATTTTATATCCTTTCCACTTAATAAGAAGTTTAAAATTTTAGATTATATTTTCTATTATATATTATTAATCGAGTTAATAAAGTAAGAACCGTTACCATTATTAATAATTATAGGAGGTAATAGCGGCACTTTATAAATTATAGGATTATCCTTTAAAGGTTGCAATAAGCTTATATAAAATATCAGGTGTATTTTTATTTTAGTTAGCAGTTTAAGCTTATAGGCGTATAGGCTTAGTTTCTTCTTAATTTAGTATAGGCCCACGAACTTCTAATTAAGTTTCTTTAAAGGCTGTTAAGTCTTTAGGTTTTATATATTTAGGTAGGCTATATTACTTTCCTTAAAGTCCTATATAGGAACTCGTCCTTTATTTGCATGCCATTCCTATAACATTTAAGCATATATTAATTTACTTTATAATAGTTCCGTTAACTGCTTTATTTAATTAGCGAAGTTATATATATTAATTAACTGGATCTATTTAATTGTAGGTCCTATTATATTAATTTTAGGTTATAGTTTAAATCTAAGTTAAGGGTCTTATCTATAAGTCGCGTAGAATAGCATTACGCCTATTAATACATTTATTATATTATTTGCAATAAACTTAGCTAAAGGTAGCCATTTTTCCCAGTTCTTTTATAGGTAGGAGTAGTATATTTATAAGTATTGTTCTATAATTATATTCGTAATTTTAGTTTAACTATCTATTTCTAGATAAAATACAGTTAAGAGTTATATTTAAATGCTTAATTATTTATATAGAGCTTGCCAGAAGTCTAAAACGAACTAGCTTTTATAGTTAGATATTATTATATTAGGAAGTCCGTATAGCTTAAAGACATACTTAATAAAATATTTAGCTACTAATATTATATTAATTAAGTCTATAGGAATTATATATCACATTTTTATAAGACAGTTAACTACTATTATAATATTCGTAAACCTATTATTACTAGTCAAGTTAACTATAAAGTTAATTAAGATATTACGCCATCTTTGTATTGGGATTAGTAGTAGTTAAAGTACTCCTTACTTCTTTATATAAGAGGGTTTTCTATGCACGCACATCCTATATACTTAAACGTATTTTTATATATATTTATACATTATAGGCTAGTAATATGCTTATTAAATAATTTTATAAGGCTTTATATGGCCAGGATGTCCTACTATAGGGGAGTTATATATAGATTTAAGTATTTTAAATTATAAAGGTTTGGAATTTGCGACTACTATTTTCTATTAATAGTACAATTAATTATTTTAAATTTTGCATTTAGCGAGTGTAATATCCTTATACTATCGTTTTCCTATTTAAATCGCTTTTATTATATTAATTATCCATACATTATTCTTATATTTATATTCTATTAGCTTATTAATTTCTATTTCCTATTTATTAACTTCTAATTTATTTCTTTTAAGTTCCGTGTCTAGGAATATAGGATATAGTTTTTTAAAACGTTTAGGGGGCAGTAAGATCCGTAATTAATTTATTATTTATTTATTTAAAGCATTTGCAGGTAAGTCCTGTAATTGTTATATTAATATATTAGGCTTTTAATTAAGTTTACCCAGTTAATATATAATCTTAAAGTTAAATTATAAGAGGTATTTAGCCTAATAAATTTGGCGCTATATTAATTGCTTTATAGTTATAAAGTACTATAGGTTTTTATAATCTGTTAACACGCTTATTAGGAACATTAATCCTTTAAGCTTAAGGCGCTATTATTTAAAGTACCTAACAATCGCAAGTAGTTCTTTATTATATATTTTATAGTTTAATTTAGTAGGGGCGAGTTTCCAGGAGAGAAAGGCTACTAGACATAGCTCACCGTTCTTATTATATTATAACAACACTTTCCCTAGCGCATAATCAGATAAGTCTGTTTTAATAGTATATTTAAGGTTAGGGTTAAAATAAGTAAGAATTAGAGCAGTTATAAAGCGATATTTTAAGTTATTAAAAGCTTGTTTACATCTAGCAGTTTATTTAAATTTTATATTCTTCCTTATTAGGTTTACTAATAGCTAGGCAATTTTTAAGAAATAGTTAATAAATAGTTAATAAAAATTTATAAATCCTAGAAATTCTTAAATGTCTTATATATTACTAGGGCTTTCCTAGTTTATAATTATAGCAATTTTCTTAGGGTCTATCATAATTCTATTATAGGATATAATTAAGCCTAAGTATATAACCTTAGATATGTAGAACTTGCATTTTTTAATATTACATTATAAGCCCGTATCTTATAGGCGTTTAAGGACTATTTTAATATGTTTTTAATATTCTAAAAGCAAGGACGAGTATATTAAGATATTGTTAATATATATAGTAATAAATATATTAAGGAATTTATGAAGCGTATTATTAATATATTACTAAAATATACTGCGACCGTTATTTACGCCAAACGGCATTATTAGGTATTTAAAGAGTCCCCATTATATATAAAAAGCTATATACTTCTTATCTCCTTTATATATATAGATTTTATTAAAGGCGGTAACTATATTAAGCTTTATAAAGTACCGTGCCTTTACCAAATAGTTAAGCGTCTCTTAAATTAAAGGAATTAGATATTATTTTTAAATTGTAATTATATTTAGAGCTTAATAATTAATATAGAATCTTAAGCCTTCTCTTAGCTTTTTAATAAATAGTATGGGTAAGGCGAATAGAGATTAACTAGGGCAAATAAATCCTTTTTCTAGATGCTTATTAAGGTATTATTATATTATAAGCAGTTCTTCTTATAACATACCATATAGCGGACTAAACTTTAGTATTATACCAGGCTTAAGTTCTATCTTAAAATTATATTTCTTTTAGTATAGGGCTAGTTAGTCTGCAAATTATTTTTTAAACTTATTAATTATATTATAGTACTCTTTAGGCATAAGAGGTTAAGAATTAGGATATTATTTTAGTTCTAGTGCTTTCTTAATATCTTCCATAGTTATAGCAAAGATTTTATAATCTCGTCTTTTTACTAATAAGATAAAAGGTACGGCCTATATTATATAAATTTTAAAAGGCTTTATTAAAATATCTTCGCATTCTTTACTATAATTAGTAGTTATAGATTTATTATATTGGCTTAAGGTTTATAGTAAGGGCAATTTATATTATATTAAATTTGAATAGTTATATATATATTTATAGGGCAAATGGTTCTTTAAGCAATAACTTTAGCAGTAGGTTATATAAGACTTTAGTATTTCTTTAACCCAGCTAATTAAAGGGTTATATTATTTTAGCCATCTATATCTAAGTATAACTTTATATTACTTTAAGGGTATTATAAACAGGGAGATATATTTAAGGTATTTGCCCATCCGCATTTTTACTAGGGCGTAGTGCATTATTTCGCTATATATTAAGGGTTTGCCATTAAAGCCTTATAGGCCTTAGTGTTACGGCGCTGGCACATTGCCGCAAATTGCCGCAAATTGCCGTCACGTGATGGCAAATTGCCGTCACGTGACTAGAGAATTGTACATAACTTCAAGCGGTACTTCCGTTCTTCCCCTTTCCTTTCTCTAGCTTTGGATCCTTGTTTATAGACAATCCAATTATACAGGCTTACGCGACCCTCTTGCCGTGCTCGTGCCTCAATTAACTAAGTTGCTAACATTATCCAAAGCTTGTCACCACTCTCTTTTCCTAAGAAGGAACTTAAATATATCTACAAGACTATAAATAGAACAAGGAAACAGAATAGGACCCTAAGGATATTATTAGAACCAAAAGAATACGAATAGAACACGAAACTTAAAAAATAGAATACGTACGGACTAGAACCCTAGAAAATAAACAAATACTAAAAATTACCTAGTACTCTTACCACTATGCCAAGAAATACAGTAGCTAGTAAAGCTGCTGTAGGATCCATAAATACCTCTAATGGTAAAACAGTTACCGTTTTAACCCCCTAGGAAGAGCTTGCAGCAGCTAATACTAAAATCAAACGGCTCTAAGAGCTGCTTAAAACTAGAGACACCCCTACGCCTAGTGATAAGTTATTAGACACCTAGAGGCTTGCTACGGTCCTTAAGGCCCTAGCCTAATATATAGTATTAGTATTATCGCAATTCGCGAAGGTTGCAGACCCCCTATTGCTTATAGATGGAACCGACCCTATATTTAATAACTAGAAGCTTTAACTGCAGGACAAGCTTAAAGTTAATGTAACGGGACTAGCCCAGTTACAGTAGGAATGTCTCGGTGAAACACTCGACAGATAAATTCCGACGCTTTAATCAAATTCTGCCAAATTCTGCCGACTTGATCAAATTCCACCAAATTCCACCAACGTAATGGAATTTGGTCGAAACCTGTCGAAACCCACATACGTATATGCGCACGTGTCTACTGCCAAGACTCCTAAATATTTAGTTACAAGCTTCCTATATTCCTTTCTCTTCTTTACACAACGTCTTATTCCTAGCAAGAGCTATATACCCTTAGATTTAGATAGAATTTATACTATTTCTTTAAATCTTCCCCGAAGTCTCTTTACGCCCTTATATTACGTTGCGTTAAAATAACCACTATTAAAATAGTAAACGAATTTGAATCCCCTACATTAACGAGCATTATAGCCCTAGTTAGGGAATAGTTAACCATAATGCAACAGTCCTTTATAGAAGCCTTAGCCTAATAGCGAGCGACATTAAAAGCTTAATATTAGCAATTAATTAGAGCAATCCGCGAAGAACTCCATAACCTTAAGGCACTTATATTAGAGACCCCGATAATAACACCTATAGATAAGATTAAAATAACTATATATAAACCTGGCCCGTTAAATACAAACCCTAAACTAGTAATAGTAGCTTAACCTATACCTGTAATAAACCTAGTACCTACTATAAAATTAGAAAAGCTTCCTAACCCTCTAATATTTAATAAAAACCGAAATAACCTACGTCCCTTTATAACTAAGCTCCATCTTAAACTTTTAATAAACTATAACCGATACCCTACTAAAGCTAGTAAGATTAGCTATGGAATATCTTGTTTAAGTAAAGATACTACACAAACCATAGACCTATTCTTCCGTAATGGCACCTTTATTAATTTTAAAATCTTCGTCTCTCTATTAAAATAAATATATAATAACACCAGCTGTAAATATATAGCTATTACTAAACTTAAAAACCTATAATAATGGAACCGAGACTTTACTAGCTTCTTTTTGGAATTTTTAGGCCTTATTAGCAAACTAGATTAGAATAAAGCCGCTAAAGTTACTACTCTTTAACAAGCTATTTCGGATAAAATTAGAGTATAGTTAGTAAGTAGAGAACTACTAAAGGACCTACCCAAATTTACTATAATATGTTAACAAATTAATAAGGACCTTTAATATAACAAATAAACTTATTCTCTAAAGCTAACTACGCCTTATATTTAAGACCCTATAAAACCAATATATACTCCAAAGCGCAACCCTTCTCTAAAACCTACGCATAACCCTATGGACCTTAACGCCACTTAATCCTATACACCCTTAGGAACTAATAAATAAAGAACCCAAGCCACAAATAAAGAATGCTTTAGATATAGTAGAAAAGGATATATCTAAAGAAATTACTAAACTTACCCTTTTAAAAAAGTCCACCGTAGTTCCTCCCAGTCTTTAAATTGCACCCACTTCTTAAATCGCACTCATTCTTTAAGCTATACTCGTTCCTTAACTTATACTTATTCTATAAATTATACCCGGTTGTTATAAAGTATCTTACCCTTAGCTAACTTAGAAAACAAATTGTCCTAGGGCTAAGTTGCGCCTTAGGATAAGAAGTGGAAGAGCATAAGTATCTAGGCTCTTCCAGTGCTAATATATAACATAACTCCCTTAATATACTTGGCAAAATTCAAATACTTAGAAAATAGAAGGAGGTATAAATCCTTATAGACAGCAGAGCTACTAGCATGGGCTTTATTAATATAAACTATATAAAAACCTAACGCCTAAATTTAAAGAAACTTAATAAGCCCTAAGGCCTATAAGGCTTTAACGGCAAACCCTTAATATATAGTGAATTAACGCACTACGCTCTTATAAAAATGCAGATAGGTGAATACCTTAAATATATTTCCCTATTTATAACACCCCTAAAGCAATATAAGATAATACTTAGATATAGATAGCTAAAATGACATAACCCTTTAATTAGCTAGGTTAAATAAATACTAAAATTCCATATAACCTATTGCTAAAGTTATTACTTAAAACACCACCTGCTCTATAAACATATATAAGATTATTTAAATTTAATATAATATAAACTGCCCCTACTATAGACCCTAAACCAAAACGATAAGGCTATAACTACTGATTATAGTAAAAAATGTAAAGACGTTATGCTAAAACCTCTTAAAATTTATATAATACAAGCCGCATCTTTTATTTTGTTAGCAAGAAAACGAGATTATGAAATCTTTACTATAATAATGGAAGATATTAAGAAAGCGCTAAAACTAAAGTAGTATATTAACCCTTAACCTCTTATACCTAAGGAGTACTATAATCTAATTAATAAGTTTAAAAAACAATTCGCAGACCAGCTGCCCCCGTATTAGAATAAATATAATTTTAAGATAGAACTTAAACCTAGTACAATACTAAAGTTTGGTCTACTGTACGGAATATTATAAAAAGAACTGCTTATAATATAATAATACCTTAATAAGCATCTAGAAAAAGGATTTATTTGCCCTAGTTAATCTCTATTTGCCTCCCCTATACTATTTATTAAAAAGCTAGGAGGAGGCTTAAGATTTTATATTAATTACTAAGCTTTAAACGCAATTATGATTTAAAACTAATATCTAATCCCCTTAATTTAAGAGACGCTTAACTGCCTGGCAAAGGCATAATATTTTATAAAACTTAATATAGTTACTGCCTTTAATTGAATTCGCGTTTAAGAAGGATATAAGAAGTATATAGCCTTTTGTATATAATAGGGACTCTTTAAATACCTAGTAATGCTGTTTAGTATAAAGAACGGTCCCAGTATGTTTTAGTAATATATTAACAATATGCTTTGTAAATTCCTTAATATATTTATTACCGCGTATATTAACAATATCTTAATCTACTCGTCTTCGCTTTTTAAGTATTAAAAACACGTCCAAATGGTCCTTAAATGTCTATAAGATGCGGGTTTATAATACAATATTAAGAAATACAAGTTCTATGCGTCCGAAGTTATATACCTAGGCCTAATTATATCCCGCGACAGAATTAAAATAGACCCTAAAAAGGTCGCTGCGGTTATAAACTAGGGAAGCCCTAGTAATATATAAGACATTTAAGAATTTCTAGGATTTACAAATTTCTATTATTAATTTATTAATTAGTTCTTAAAAATTGCCTAACTATTAGTAAACCTAATAAGAAAGAATATAAAATTTAAATAAACTACTAAATGCGAATAAGCTTTTAACAACTTAAAATAACGCTTTACAACTACTCTAATTCTTACCCACTTTAAACCCTAATCTTAAATATATTATTAAAACAGACTTATCTAATCATGCCTTAGGGGGAGTGTTATCGCAATATAATAAGAACGGTAAGCTATATCCAGTAGCCTTTCTCTTTTAAAAGCTTACCCCTGCTAAATTAAACTATAAGATATATAATAAGGAACTGCTTACAATTATTAGATACTTTAAATAATAGCATTTAGAACTTAAAGGATTATTGTTTCTAATACGCGTATTAACAGACCATAAAAACCTATAGTACTTTATAACTATAAAGCAGTTAACGCAGCGCTAAGTTTATTAGGCTAAATACCTCTTATAATTTAACTTTAAGATTATATACTAACCAGGCAAACTTAATTAAAAGCCTAATACATTAATAAAACAATTATAAGACTTACCTGCTAATGCCTTAGACAAACGGATTATAAATTAATTACGGATCTTATTACCCCCTAAACGTTTTAAGAAACTACGTCCTATATTCGTAGATACGGAACTTAATAAAAATAAATTAGAAATTAATAAATAGGAAATAGAAATTAATAAGCTAATAGAATACAAATATAAGAATAATATATAGATAGCAGATATAATAAAAGCAATTTGAATAGGAAAACAACAGTATAAAGATATTACACTCGCTAAATGCAAAATTTGTAATAATTAACTATAGTATTAATAAAAGATGGTAGGCCCAAATTCCAAACCCTTATAATTTAAGATACTTAAATTTATATATAATTCCCCTATAGTAGGATATCCTAGCTATACAAAGACTTATAAGATTATTTAATAAGTATACTACTGGTATATAATACATAACTATATATGAAAATATGTTCGAGCATATAGAATGTATATATATAGAAAGACCTCTTACATAAAGAAGTAAGGAGTACTTTAACTATTACCAATTCTAATACAAAGATAGCAAGATATTTTAATTAATTTTATAGTTAACTTACCTAACAGTAACGGGTTTATAAATATTATAGTAGTTATTAACCGTCTTATAAAAATGCGATATATTATTCCTATAGACTTAATTAATGCAATATTAATAGCTAAATATTTTGTTAAGTACGTCTTTAAGCTACACGGACTTCTTAATATAATAATATCCAACTATAGAAGCTAGTTCGTTTTAGACTTCTAGTAAGCTTTATATAAATAATTAAGTATTTAAATATAACTCTTAACTGCATTTTATCTAGAGATAGATAGATAAACTAAAATTATAAACATAATTATAGAATAATACTTATAAATATACTACTCCTACCTATAAGACAACTAGAAAAAATGGCTACCTTTAGCTAAGTTTACTGCGAATAATATAATAAATGTATTAATAGGTATAACGCTATTCTACGCAACCTATAGACAAGACCCTTAACTTAAATTTAAACTATAACCTAAAATTAACATAATGGGACCCACGATTAAATAGATTCAGTTAATTAATGTATATAACTTCACTAATTAAATAAAGCAGTTAACGGACCTATTACAAAGTAAATTAACGTATGCTTAAATATTATAGGAATGGCATGCGAATAAAGGACAAGCTCCCGCATGGGACTTTAAGGAAGGTAATATAGCCTACCTAAATACACGAAACCTGAAGACTTAACGGCCCTTAAAGAAACTTAATTAGAAGTTCGCGGGCCTATACTAAATTAAGAAGAAACTAAGCCTATACGCCTATAAGCTTAAACTACCAACTAAGATAAAAGTATACCTAATGTTTTATATAAGCTTATTATAACCTTTAAAAGATAATCCTATAACTTACAAAGTGCCGCTGCTACCTCCTATAATTATTAACAACGGTAACGGTTCTTACTTTATTAACTTAATTAATAATATATAATAGAAACCACAATCTAAACAATTTAAACTTCTTATTAAGTGGAAAGGATATAAAATATAAACCTAGGAAACCTATAACTAGATTAAGGCTGACGCGCTTACCTTAGTAAAAGAATTCCATAAAGACTATCCTTTGCGGCCTGCTCTAGCTAGATGGATATAATATAAAGGTAAATAATTGCCACCTAATATAAATATATAAAACACAATAGCAGGAAACTTAAAATTAAAAAAAACATAAAATATATTATAACGCTTATAACGCGATAAGTTATAAGTTCTTAACTAAATTAAATTATTTTAGACCTTCGGCTAAAGGGGGGGGGGGTACTATAATAGGACTAGCCCAGTTATAGTAGGAATGTCTTAGTGAAACACTTAATAGATGAATTCTGACGCTTTAATTAAATTCTGCCAAATTCTACTAAGTCAATTAAATTCTGCTAAATTCCGCTGACTTAATCGAATTCCACAAAATTCCACTAATGTAATAGAATTTGGTCAAAACCTGTCGAAACCCGCGTGCGCATATGCGCACGCGTCTGCTGCCAAGACTCCCGAATATTTAGTTACAAGCTTCCTATATTCCTTTCTCTTCTTTACGCAACGTCTTGTTCCTAGCAAGAGCTATATACCCTTAGATTTAGATAGAATTTATACTATTCCTTCAAATCTTCTCCGAAGTCTCTTCGCGCCCTTATAGTTAATACGGACTACTTTTTTAATGCCCAAGCTAAAATAATATACATCTTTGGCCGCACCAGTAGTAATATATAGATACACCTACATCCGTAATTCGCCTAGGACTTAGCAGACCCCTTCCTCTCCGAAGAGGAGATAATTAACTACCTATCTTCTATTTATAAAGACCCCTTTAAAGTATAGAACGCCCGGCTTGATTATAAAAGCCTAAATATAAAAATAACAGAGACCTTCTCAGCCTTTCAGACCTACTTTCTATACTTAGCTGGACAGGCTTAAATCCCCTAGGAAAATCTAATGCTAAACCTCTTTAACAAGCTTACCCTAGACCTACAGCGCGCTGTACTGCTAGTTTATACTACTATATAGACGCTTAAATAACTTATAGACTAATGCCTAGCTATTAACTAGGGCCTTTATTAAATTAAGGTACGTACTAAGCAGTACAAGACTAGAAGCTCTACTAACTAGAATATAAGTACTACCAGAACGGGCTGTAGCGCCCTAGTAAGACCTATAATCCCTGCAGCACCAGCCATACAGCCCGCCACTAATTTAGTAGCTAGTTATATAGCTAGTCCTGCCATGGGTCTAGCGAATGCTTGGCCTATATATAGCAACCCCTATGTATAGGCCCTTAGCAATTAGGGAGCTTGCTTCTCTTATAGCCAGAAGGGCCATATTATAAAGAATTGCCTGACAAATACAAAAGTGGGTAAGGTTCTATTAATCTAGGAGAATAGCACGGAGTTAGAAAAAGAGAAACCCTAGAGGAAAACTCCTCTCTAGGGTTAAAAGGGATTGATATATTATATATTAATCTAGGTTGGCTAGTTGGTAGAAGAAGCTACACTATCCCTTATACTTTATTCCGCAATAAATATTAAGTTTTAACCTCTACTTTAGCTAACTCTAGAGCAAATGCCTTTGCCTTAATAGACACCTAGTATACTATAAAGCTAGCTAATTTTCTAAATACATCCCTTAAAGAACTGCCTAAACTAATTTTTATTTGCGGGTATAACGGATAGATAGGGCCACCTATTATAATAATCTTGCGGATTTACCTCCGTGTTAACAGACAAAGGTAGTATAATATCCCCTTACTTATTACGGACCTAGAAAGCCACAATATGATTTTAGGAAGAAAATGGCTAGCCTATTTAGGCTTATCTAGCCCAAAACCCTACCCCTAACCCCTTCCTTTATAAAAGAAATCAGCATTACAATAGAAAACCTTATGCGGCTATAGGTAGACACTATTTACCAGGCTAATGCTATACATAGAGACTAGGCCTTTAAGAAAGATATATAGCTTAATCCATAACAAGTCCGCATTATTACGGACAGCTTAAGTACGATGTTACAACTACTTAGAGAAGAGTTGGAGGAAGCTAGTTAGTTAATATAGGCACGGTCCAGGATAGATCTAGTGGAACCATATAACGAGGAATAGTAGCCGAGGTCACGTGATATAATCTATATAATCTATATAATCTATGTAATCTATATAGAGCATATAGAGCACACGTACCTCACGGAGCAAAGGGATTTCTTAGGCATATGGTTGTATATTTAAAGGACCACAGTCTCTACCCAGATAGTTCTCTCTTTATAGTAAATCTTAGAATATAATTAGAGTTAGTCTGTTAGGCAACCACTCCACTAGTTATTATTATGTTGTTAACACTATTCTTACCTATATACCCAGCCCAATAATAGGACCTACTGTAGTTCCTGCTACAAGGTTCCGTTACACATTTACTACTAAGGTTACAGTATTAAATAAGATTAAACAACATACCACCTAAAGCACTAGTCACAACAATATCGACGGCAGCTATAACCTTAGGGTTAGGAGACACCAGTATAGCAGATACAGATTCTCAAGTGGTTATATAAGGTCAGTTATAAGAAATAGTTAATCGCTTATAGGATAATAGTAGGCTACTTAAAAAACGCATTAATAGAATTAGAGCAGCAAAGGTTAAGTTACCTTTAATTAAACGGTTCTTAGGAAAGAAGTTAAAGCTTAAAGGGTTTTTTACGCAGATATATTTTAAGGTTATGTAGAAAGGAGCGAAGTTAGCAACACCTACAGACCAGGTAGCATACGCAGGACTATTTTTGTTAAAAAGAGCTCTAGAGTGGTTTAAGCCTTACCTCACAGAGATATAAGAAAACAGTATAATAACTACTAACCTAGACGTATGGTATGTATTTGCAAGTTGGAACAGATTTATAGAACGGTTAACACAAATATTTAGAGACCCTAAAGCAACCACAATAGCGGAATAAAAACTTTAGAACTTAGTATAACACACTTTAGTAATTAAGTATACAACGTAGTTTTAAACACTAGCCATATAGGTTAAGTGGAATAACAGGGCGCTTATAGCATAGTATAAGCAAGGACTTAAGGCTAAAGTCTAGGACGCAATTATCCTAATAAAAGATATGGATACTCTAAGAGAGTTAATAGACCAGTTAATAAAGATCAATAATAGGATCTATTAAAGGGAACAAGCTAAGAAAGGGCAAGACAGAGTTTTATAGTTATATAAGGCGCAGAATACGCAACGACAAACATAGAGTTAAAAACTATAGAATAGCGTAGAGCTAATAGACCTAAGTAGTACTAAAGAAACCTAAAGGTGGGAAAAGAAACCATAAAAACCTAGAGGTTAAGGATCTAGTAATTAAAGGACCTAAGAGTAGAGGCCAAACCAGGGATCTTAGCAGTAGAAGACATTTAGGCGGACTCCATAACAAGAAAAATAGTTTAAAGATAGGGCTTATATAAATTATGGAAAACAAGGTTATTTTGCCAGAGACTATAGAGGTGGTTAGAGTAACTATGTGGTAAAGGGAACCTAACCAGCAGGAGACACGTACGTATAGAGGGATAATAGTGCACTATAAGGAATAAAAGAGTATTTAATTAACAGTTTTGCGTTTTGTTATAACAACGCATACTAAATTCATAAGGACACTAAGTACGGTGCAAGCTATTGGCTATAGGAGCTATTGTTATCTAAGTTTAAAGAAACTAACAAACCAGCTTATAGATTGGACATTAAAGATAATAAGTTCAATATAGGCAAAGCATTTACTAACAATAAGGTAATAAAGGCAGCTTACTAGAAGTATACAAACCTTAAAAAGATTAAAATAAAAGTAGAGACTAAGACCATTATAGAATAAGGTTCAGTAACAGGTATTGCAACACCATTAGATATAATTTCTATCGCTTTATAAGACAATAGGAGTAACGTTTAGAAGAAACTAAGTAAGTAAACAACTGCTAGTGCTAGCTTATTACTTAATAAAGGCAAAAGGCCACAGGCTTAAGATTCTTAAAAAGAGATATAAAAAGCTTAAGATTCTTAAGACAAGATAAGACATACCTAAGGACCCACAACGGACAAGAAATAATGGGAAAGGGTAGCTACTTAATTTACAGATAAATAAATAAGTATAGGACGCAAGTTTAAGAACTATAAGTTTGGGGAACAAATAAGAATATTAGCAATCCTAAGTAAACGTAGTATTTAGCCTAAAGATTAAACAGTTAATACCCAGATTAAAAAGCAAGATAACTACAAAGATTTAGCTGCAAGACACAGAAAACAAGAAACTATAGATAAGTTTAGGACAAGAATTATTGTATAGCAAGAGCAAAAGCTAAACAAGAGGTTAGCAATGCCAAGTTATATAAGGGACAGAGCACCTATACAAAGAGTTACTAATAGGCCAAGTACAGGGACACTTAGGGTAAAGTAGTTAGATAAACTAGAATAAAAAGAGAATCTAGATATTTTAACTAGGTTTAAAGAAAGATATACCAAAGGATATTACAATGCAGTAATAACAAGGTACTTTCTAATAGATAGACCATACACACTAAACCAGTTATACGGAAAGTGGTATAAGCAACAACATAATAACAAATAGGAAGACTTTTATATATAGCTAGATAAAAAAGTTGTCCAAGACCAACCTATTACAGAAAAACATATAAGTTATATTAAGGAAGCATTAATTATAATATTAAGGAACCTAAAAGAAGGATTTAGGGACTAGAGAAGCAAACAATAAATCTTAATACCCGTAATAGAGATACTAGTAGTTAGGTTAACTAGGTATAGGTTTAAACTTAAGGATAAAGATAAACTAATAGTTAACCTAAGTTACCTAGCGCATTATACACTATTATAGATAGCTTGTGTGGATAATACCTATAACATACATAGAGCACCAAAAGATAAGAACCGGAAGTACCTAATAAGGATATATTAGGCACCCAAGGAAAGGCGGTTTAGGAATACTAAGTATATACATAGATAGCACCTAGTAGAAGTATAAGGTTAAGAAGACTTAACACTTTAACTAGAAATATTTCTTACAGAAGAATGCCTAGATGGATAATAGTGGTGGGAGTGCCTAGAGAACACTTATCCATAGTATATAGAGGAAAAGAAATAAATTAAGTATTAGCTAAGGTTGGACTAAGTATAAGTAGGATCTAGTAGCTAATAGTTAGAAAAAGGGGAGGTATATAAAACCAGAGGGAACTAGTGTTAAAGCCTTAGACCCTTAAAGAAATTTAAGAATAATACCTAAACTTATAAGTTAAGTAGCAAGATTAGTAGTTTAAAGTGTTAGTAGATAGTAGAGTAACTAGGAACCACATATTACCAAAAGTAGTAAAAAGGATGGGGTTACTATATAGACAGAAGGAACACCTATATCTACTTATAACAATTTTAGGAGATTAGATAGCCTATAGAGGAGGCATTATTAATCTTAAAATAGGACCTATTCAGCGAACTATTAAAGGGAGACCAGTTAGAATGTCTTTTAATATCCTACCATTGGGACAGGATAAGGCAATACTAGGAATGCCTTAGTTATAGGAGTACAATCCAAAGATTAATTAGGTTATAGGTTAGGTTAATATTAAGGATACTTAACGGCGTAAAGTGCGATAGTAAACCAAGTTAGTATAGTACTAAGTCAGAGCAATATATAAAGAGACTAAGCAAGGCTTAAGTTATATACTAAAGAGATACCACAAGTATAATAAGAAGTTATGGTCACTAGAAAGTAAAAAGCTATTAGAGTATATAGCATAGGACTATAAGATAGAGTTAGAAGAGGGAATAAATCTAAAGTTCTTTCTAATCTACAAGCTTACTGAAATAGAGTTAGTAGCGCTTAAAGAGTTTATCCAGGAGAACTTACGCAAGGGATATATTAGACTATTACAGTTATCAGCAAAATATCTAGTACTATTTATCCCAAAGAAAAACAGAAAACTTAGGATATGCATAAACTATAGACAGTTAAACAGTATTACTAGGAAGGACAGATATTCTTTACCCTTAATTAGCAAAATCCAAAACAGAATAGGCAACGTAAAGATCTTTATAAAGATAGATCTAAGGTAGGCGTACCATTAGATTAGGATTAAGGAAGGCGACAAATAGAAGGCAGCCTTTGGATTAAAGAAAGGACTATATAAGCTATTAGTTATATAGTTTAGGCTTATAAACGCACTAGTAATGTTCTAGAAGCGAATTAATAGTATATTAGGAGAACACCTAGATAAGTTTATTATGGTATATCTTAACAACATTATTATCTACTTAGAGAATGAGGAAAAACATAGAGAACATATTAAGTGGGTTTTAAAGAGACTACAGGAAGAATAGATGCTAGTAGCAATTAAGAAATATAAGTTCTTTATAAGGAAAACCAATTTTATAGGATTTATTATTAAACTAGGAAAGATTAGTATGGACCTAAAGAAAGTCAAAGCTATAGTAAGTTGGCAAGAACCAGAGAACGTTATGTAGTTAAGGTTATTTCTAGGGTTTTGTAACTACTATAGGAGGTTTATAGCACAATGGTTAAAAAGCATTAAGCTATTTATAAGGCTAACAAACAAAGAGGAACTGTAGGTTTAAGGCAGTAAATAGAAGAAGCTGTTCTAGGAACTTAAAGAGTTGTTTACCTAAGAACCAGTCCTTAAGATCTATCAACTAAAGTTAGATATAGTTGTTAAGATAGACGTATTAGACTTTGCACTAGGAGTATACTTGCTATAGAGGCACCAGGACGCATGGCATCCAGTAACGTACTATAGTTGGAAGATAACACCACTAGAGTTAAACTATAACATCTATAACAAGGAGTTATTAGGTATAGTTACAGCACTTAAAAAATAGAGAGCATTCTTATAAGGCATAGAGAAACCATTTATAGTTAAGACAGACTATAAGAACCTTACAGGATTCCTAATAATAAAAAAACTTAACCAAAGACAGGTTAGATAGGCAGAAATGCTTATAGAATACTATTTTAAAATTCAGTATACCAAGGGTATAGATAATGTACAAGCAGACGCTCTAAGTAGAAAAGCTAAACTATAAAATAACAAAAAGCTATTAGGAGCTTTATTATAAAGGGATTAAGACAGATTAATTAGGTACAATTATCTAAAGATCGCAGCTACTAAGGAAAGTTAGATCCATAAGTTACTAGAAAGTAATTAGACACAGAAGATCTAAAAAGTATAGGCAGAGGATCTAGACTTAGAGCAATGCAAAAACAGAAAAGTAACGTATATGCCTAAGTCTATTGCAGAAGAGTTTATTAAGGAATTCTATAAGGGAATAACACAAGAATACAACAGAGCTATAGGCTTAGTGTTAAGACTCTAAAAGGAGTATATTATTTAAGGAATCTGGGAACTAGCAAGACAAGTTATAAAGGAATATCTAGATTGCCAAAGGAACAAACCAATAAGGTATAAGCCGTACGGAGGGCTATAACCTATTAAAATACCAGGAAGACCATAGGAGGTTATATTATAGGACTTTATTATTAAATTACCAAAGTTAAAAGATCCTATTATAGGACAAGATTATAATGCGATTTTAGTAATAGTAGACAAGCTAATAAAGTAGGGATACTTTATAGCATGCACTAAAGAGATATTAGTAGAAGACGTCGCTAAAATCTATATAAGAGAAGTATTTATAAGACATGGAGTACTAAACAAAATCATATTAGACAAAGATCTAAGATTTATAGCAGCGTTTTAGGAAGTATTTCTGGCAAAACAGGGAGTTCGCGCAGCAACCTCTACAGCGTATTATCTGCAGACGGACGGATAAACAGAAAGACTAAACTAGATACTAGAACAGTATCTAAGACATTATATTAATCACGTATAGAATAATTGGGTATTGTTATTACTAGTTATACAGTTTCCATATAATACAACACTATAAGAAGGAATAGGGACATTACTATTTAAGGCAAACTATAGGTACGAACCAAGAACGTTATTGTCACTACGCCAAATAAAGAAAACAAGTAGCACAGCTAAACAAAGAATAGAGATGTTAATGAATCTTTATACAGACCTTACGGAAACAGCCAGGCTAATATAGCAAAGGATAAAAAGGTATTATAATGCTAAGAGATCTAAGGGACCAGATCTTAAGGAGGGAGATAGAGTGTAGCTACTATACAAAAATTTTAAGAGTTAACGACTAAGCAAGAAGTTGGACTATGTTAGACTAGGACCTTTTAAAGTTAAACAAAGAATTTTATTAGTTATATATAAGTTAAATCTACTAGCTAAAATAAAGATCTATTCTATACAGCATATCGCGATGCTAGAACTAGCACACAGAGATATTAAGCCACCAGTTTACAAGGCAGACACATATAGAGAACAAGAAGAAGACAAATGGCAAGTTTTAAAAGTCATCAGTTACAAGGACGTAGATAATAAAACATAGTATAAAGTAAAGTAGATAGGCTATAGTAAGACTACCTAGGAACCACTAAGCAACCTAAAGAACGCTATAGAAAAGGTATGGGAGTATCAAAAGAAAGTAGGTTAGGCAACATTAATAAGAAAGAATCGCTAAAAAATAAGTCGCCTAAAGGGGACCTAAGAGGAGCAATTACTAAGCTACTTAGAGTTGTTTCCCTTATAGGAGGAGAGCCAGTCCTTTTGTTACCTAGCTTGGATAAACCCTATTAAACCAGTTTCTACTCCTTAAAACAGACCTTCTTACAAACCTTCTTAAGACAAAGAAGACACACTAAGGCAGATAAGTGCGCCTTATAAGCAGCACAAGTACGCTAAAGCTTAGCAAGGGAAGCCAAGAGCTTATTATTAAGTTTCTCAGCGGCAGATTAAACATAAGACCCTATAATAAGTTACTTAGGGAACCCAAAGACTATTAAGGGTCATAGGACGCGCACACTTAGCATTAGAGATAAAGCGGACGTCGCAGGACAATTAAATATTTACTTTAGTGCACTCCAAATAAAAGGACGGTTGTTAAGATAAAGGGCTCGCTAGCGCAATACAAACCAACCCCTCTTTTACACAGTAAGAATATAGAGACGGCATTATCTCACCCAGAGATAAGATTGTAGCAACAGTACAAAACTAGCAAGCTGTAGAAGAAGAAGAAGATGCTTTAGGTATAATAAGTAAGGATATTAACCAGATTAATTAAACAGATATTACACCTCTAGTAGACAACTTAGAGATATTAGGAATCTTTAAGGACAAAGATAAAAAGGAGGGAGATAGTGTTACAGATAGCTTAAGTACAATATTACAACTACTTGGAGAAGAGTCGGAGGAAGCTAGTTGGTTAATATAGGCACAGTCCAGGATGGATCCAGTGGAACTATATAACAAGGAATAGTAGCCGAGGTCACGTAATATAATCTGTATAATCTATATAATCTATATAATCTATACAGAGCATACAAAGCACACGTACCTCACGGAGCAAAGGGATTTCTTAGGCGTACGGTTGTATATTTAAAGGACCACAGTCCCTACCCAGATAGTTCTCTCTTTATAGTGAATCTTAGAATATAATTAGAGTTAGTCTGTTAGGCAACCACTCCACTAGTTATTATTATGTTGTTAACACTATTCTTACCTATATACCCAGCCCAATAATAGGACCCACCGTAGTTCCTGCTACAAGGTTCCGTTACACGCATACTACGCCGCCTCTAGACTACCAATATCGCGCTACCAACACTAAAAACCCAGGAAGTTAGTAATAAGCTAGCTGGCTTAGGCCCTATACAGCTACAAAGAACAGTAAGAAATATTAGACGCTATACTAAATATATAGACCGGAAAGATAACTTACGGAAGATGGAACAGGAGCTAAGGAGGGTTATAAACCCTTAGCCATAGAATATAGTCCATAGAACGTCCGTAAAGAAACCTATAGACCTCCCACTAATTAATATCTACTATATTAGCGCTATAGGATTCTACTAGAACTTAATACGGCCTAACACTATTACCTTTATAACTAGCTTATACAAAATTAATTAGATTATTAAAGACAAGGAAGCTCTAGCCTATAACTAGCTTAATAGGGAAAGTAAGCTTATAGATAAGGAGCTAGTAGAATAGAAACTACTCCGCCAATACTAGGAATTTAAAAATATATTCTCTAAGGCAGTATCTAATATACTCCCGCCTTACCAACCATATAAACACAAGATTGAGATTAAGCCAGATAAAGAAAACACCCTCAGCTATAGCCCCCTCTGCTAGTAATCTACCAACAAAATATAGGCTACTAAATAGTACCTTATTAACAACCTTAATAAGGGCTTTATTGAGCCTAGCTAAGTCCCCTTTACTGCACCTATTCTCTTTATAAAAAAGCCTAACAGCGGACTCCGTTTCTATATTAACTACTATAAACTAAATTATATAACCCATAAAGACCAATATCCGCTGCCCTTACTTAAAGAAACACTAGCCTATATAAGTAAGGCTAAGATCTTTATAAAACTTAATATCCGCTAGGCCTTTTACTGGATTAGGATGGACCCTAAATCTAAAGATCTTACTACATTTTAGACCCGCTACAAATTATATAAATATAAAGTACTACCTTTTAGACTAACTAACGGACCGGCTATATACCAATGGTATATAAATAACGTACTTTTTAACTACCTTAATAACTTCTGCACAGCCTACCTAGATAATATTATAATTTACTCTAAGAATAAACTAGAACATAAGGAGTATGTCCATAAAGTCCTATAACGGCTCCGTGAAGCTAGTCTCTAGGCCAATATTAGGAAGTTAGAATTTAGTATTAAGCGCCCTAAGTACTTAGGGTTTATTATTAGTATAGACGGAATTAAGGCAAACCTGGAAAAAACGGCTATAATTAACCAGTAGACACCCCTACGGACCGTAAAGGGGGTATAATTATTTTTAGGTTTCTGTAACTTCTACTAACACTTTATTAAGAACTATAGTAGGATCGCCTAGCCTCTTAACAACCTTACTAGAAAAGACCAGCTATTTTACTTTAATGCTATATATATACAGGCCTTTAATAAGCTTAAAAAACGGCTGGTATTAGCTCCCCTACTTGCCCACTTTAACTTAAAACGGCCTTTAATACTAGAAACTAATGCCTTAGATAGCGCGATAGCTAGTATTTTTTCCCAGAAGTAACCGGATAGAGAATGGCACCCTATTATATACTATTTAAAGACTATAATAGATACTAAGCTGAACTACCATATCTATAACAAAGAAATGCTGGCTATTATCTCTAGTTTTTAGCACTAGCGTGTATAGCTAGAGGGGACCCCTAAGCCTATTAAGGTAGTTTCGGATTATAAGGCCTTAGAATACTTTATAATAACTAAGGCCCTTATAGCTCAGCAGGCACGCTAGGTGGATATCCTATCTTAGTTTAACTTCTTAATTATATATAGACTAGGCGCTATAAACCGAGCAGATACTCTTATAAGGTATAAACAGGACTTAGGTAACTAGGTAGCTGTAAAGATTTTATTATAGACCTAGACACTACTATAACCAGAGCACCTTAACCCCTAGATATAGGCAGAACTAAGTATAAACTCCTTAAGTGCTAAGATGTATCCTATTAACCCCTTAGGATTTAACTTTATTAATAAATTGCTGCAGGTAAACCGTATAGCCTCTTCACCATAGGAATACTATAAAAAGGCAAATAATATTACTAGCCCATAGTCCCTTAAAAATGGATTACTTAAGCATTAAGAACGGCTAGTAGTAGTAGAGGAATAGAACCTATGGACTTGGCTTATTGCTGAAGCACATACCTAGGTCTCTACGGCCCACCCTAGGAAAAATAAGACCTATAGGGTTATTAGCAACCGCTACTACTAGCCCGGAATAGTTATAGATATTAACCGCTATATATAGAACTGCGACAACTGCCGTAGGTCTATAATTCTATAAGATAAGACACTAGGGCTATTAAAGCCACTCCTAATACTAGAACGCCCCTAGGAGCATATCTCTATAGACTTCTATAAGTTACCTATAGATCGCAACAGATATAATATAGTTATGATTCTAGTTAACCGCTTTAGTAAGCGCCTGTTTTTAATCCCCTGTTATAAGAATATTAATGCTAAAGAGGCGGCCTAACTGTATATCCACTATGTCTACCAAATTTACGGACTACTAGATACTATCGTATCCGACTACAGGCCGTAGTTTATATTAGCCTTCTAGAATAAGTTTACCCGGATCCTAGGTATTAGGCTAAAGCTCTCTACGGCATACTACCCCTAGATAGACGGTTAGACGGAGATTATAAATTAATACTTAGACCAAAGACTCCGGCCCTTTATTAACTACTTTTAGAATAACTAGGGTAAACTACTACCTATAATAGACTACGCCTAGGCAACCCTACCCTATAACTCTACAGGGTTTGCACCTATTTAGCTAGAAATGGGATACTTACCCTAAATAAGCTTCAACTAAGAGAGACTAGAAGGACTATAAACTATATACGAAAAACTATCTTATAAGGAAGTACAGCAGTATACTAGACGCTTAGAAGAAGTATAGGCAGTAGCCTATAAGAACCTAGAGAAGGCCTAAAAATTAATAAAATAGTAGGTAAATAAGCATAGGCGCGAGCCTAACTTTACCATAGGCGATAAGGTCTAGGTTATAACAAAGAACTAGAAGATAGAACGGCCTAGCCATAAGCTAGACTATAAAATGGCTAGACTATATAAGATCCTTAATAAAGAAAGCAACTTATATAAGGTTAAACTCCCAAACTTAATTAAAGTCCACCCTATTTTCTTACTAGATAAGCTACGGAAAGCTATAAATAACCCATTACCTAGACAAAAGAATAAACCTCCACTACTAATTTAAGTTAATAGCGACAATAAATAGGAAGTTAATAAAATACTAGCCTATAAACTAGTACAAGGAATGCTAAAATACTATGTCTAATGGAAAGGTTATAATCCAGACCTAACCTAGTACCCCGCCTAGAACTTTATAGGTTGCCCTTAAAAGCTTAAAGAGTTCTATAACCAATACCCTAATAAGCCAGGACCCCTAAAGTATCTAGATAAGTAGATAGAGTGCTAGTATAGCGAAGATAATAGGCTACCTGTTAAGCATATAGATAAAAACACCCTATAGATATGATACGGATATACAAAGCCTGAGGGCAGGCTTTTTTGGAGGGGGGGGGTAATATTACGGCGCTGGCACATTGCCGCAAATTGCCGCAAATTGCCGTCACGTGACGGCAAAGTGCTGTCACGTGACCAGAGAATTGTATATAACTTTGAGCGGTGCTTCCGTTCTTCCCCTTTCCTTTCTCTAGCTTTAGATCCTCGTTTATAGACAATCTAATCGTATAGGCTTGCGCGACCCTCTTGCCGTGCTCGTGCCTTGATTGACTGAGTTGCTAACACTTAGGGCTTATTAAGTTTCTTTAAATTTAGGTGTTAAGTTTTTGTATAGTTTATATTAATAAAGCCCATACTGGTGGCTCTACTGTTTATTAAGATTTATACCTTCTTCCATTTTCTAAGTATTTAAATTTTGCTAAGTATATTAAGGGAGTTATGCTGTATATTAGCGCTAGAAGAGCCTAGACACTTATACTCTTCCACTTTTTATCCTAAGGCGCGACTTGGCCTTAGGATAATTTATTTTCCAAGTTAACTAAAGGTAAGATACTTTATAGCATCTAAGTATAATTTATAGAGTGGGTATAATTTAAGGAATAAGTATAACTTAAGAAATGGGTATAATTTAAGGAATAGGAGGAACTACGGTGGACCTTTTTAAAGGGATAAGTTTAACAATGCTTTTAAATATGTCCTTTTTTACCGCATTTAAAGTATTCTCCATTTATGGCTTGAGTTCTTTATTTATTAGTTCCTAAGGGTGTATAGAATTAGGTGGTATTAAGGTCCATAGGGTTACATATAGGGCTTTTAGGTCTTAGAGAAGGATCGCGCCTTAAAGTATATACCGGTTTCGTAGAGTTTTAAATATAAGGTATAGTTAACTTTAGAGAATAAGTCTGTTTGTTATATTAAAGGTCTTTATTAATTTGTTAATATATTATAGCAAATTTAAATAGGTTTTTTGGCAGTTCTCTACCTACTAACTAGGCTCTAATTTTATCTAAAATAGCTTATTAAAGGACAGCGACTCTAGTGGCTTTATTCCAATCTAGCTTACTAATAAGGTCTAAAATTTCTAAAAAGAAGCTAGTAAAGTCTTAGTTCCATTATTATAGGTTTTTAAGTTTAGTAACAGCTGTGTATTTACGGCTGGCGTTATTATATATTCATTCTAGTAGAAAGATAAAGGTTTTAAAATTAATAAAAGTGCTATTGCGGAAGAATAGATCTATGGTTTATGCGGCGTCCTTACTTAAATAAGACATTCCATAGCTAACCTTACTAGCCTTAGTGGAGTATTAATTGTAGTTTGTTAAGAGTTTAAGACGGAGCTTAGTTATAAAGGGATATAGGTTATTTCGGTTTCTATTAAATATTAGAGGACTAGGAAGCTTTTTAGATTTTGTTGTAGGTACTAGGTTTACTATAGGTATAGGTTAAGTTACTATTACTAGTTTAGTATTTACATTTAACAGGTTAGGTTTAGGTACTATTATTTCAATCTTATTTATAGATGTTGCTATTAGAGTCTATAATATAAATGCCTTAATATTGCGGAGTTCTTCGCAGAGTGCTTCTATTAATTGCTAGTACTAGGCTTTTAGTGCAGCCTACTGCTAAGCTAAGGCGTCCATAAAGGACTGTTGCATTATAGTTAACTATTCCCTAACTAGGGTTATAATACTCGTGGTTATTAAAAGGGATTTAGGTTTATTTGCTATTTTAATAGTAGTTATTTTAATGCAATATAATATAAGGGTATAAAGAGACTTTAGGGATAATTTAAAGGAACAAGATAAATTCTATCTAAATCTAAGGGTATATAGCTCTTGCAGAGTATAAGACGTTATATAAAGAAGAGAAAGGAATATAAAAAACTTGTAACTAAATATTTAAGGTCTTGGCAGTAGACGCATGGGCATAAGCCCATATAGATTTTAATAGGTTTTAACCAAATTCCATTACATTAGTGGAATTTAGTGGAATTTAATCAAGTTAGTAGAATTTGGCGGAATTTAATCAAAGCGTTGGAATTTATCTGTTAAGTGTTTCACTAAGACATTCCTACTGTAACTGGGCTAGTCCCGTTACAAGCACTACGGTTAAGGAGAACTCTATTTATAAAAGTAGAACAGATAATAGTATAGACAACTTCTAAATTATAGAGATCTAGCCAATATAGAAGAGGACATACTAATAGGATATAAAAGACAACCTTTAGAAGATATAGTAAGAGCTAAAAGGAGTAAGAACAACGCCAATATACTAAAAGCCCCCAAGGCTATGGACACCCCTACTACTATATAACACCCCTATAATAGATCTCGCGGCAATTAGTACTATAGGGTTTTACTTTAATATATATTAGAAGGATAATAAAGTCTTTATAACTAGCTTATACAAAATTAACCAGATTATTAATAAAAAGGAAAAAGGGCTAGTAAAGGAAACTAATAAAGAACTAGTTAAGCGCCTTCTCCCTACTTACCCCTTAAACTATAGAGACGCGTTTTTAAAAGCAGCTTTAAATATACTACCCCCCTACCAAACCTATAATTATAAAATTTAGTTAGAGGCTAACAACTCTCTAGGCTATAGCCCCCTTTACTAGTAAACTATAAAAAAACTAAAAGCTATAAAATAGTACTTAATTAACAACCTCTATAAAGGGTTTATTAAACTAAGTTAGGCCCCTTTTACTTCCCCTATTTTATTTATAAAGAAACTTAATAAAGGCCTCCGCTTCTGCATTAACTATTAAAAACTAAACGCTATTACTTAGAAAGATTATTACCCTCTCCCCCTAATTATTAAGACCCTTATACATCTAAGCCAAGCCAAAATCTTTATAAAGCTTAATATCCGCTAAACTTTTTACTAAATTAGGATAAACCCTACATTAGAGGATCTAATAATATTCTATACCCGCTACGGTTTTTATAAATATAAAGTCCTTCCTTTTAAACTAATAAATAGGCCAGCTATATACTAACAGTATATAAATAATATTCTTTTTAACTACCTTAACAAATTCTGCACAGCATACCTAGATAACATTTTTATATACTTAGACAATAAACTTAAGCACCAAGTTTATATTAAAAAGGTCCTAGAGAGGCTATGGAATACAGGCCTATAAGTTAATATTAAGAAATACGAATTTAGAGTAAAACAAATAAAGTACCTTAGGTTTATTATTAGTATAAAAGGAATTAAAGTTAACCCTAAAAAGGTTAAGGCGATATATAACTAAAAAAACCCTTATATTATAAAAGGCATCTAGTCTTTTCTCAGCTTCTATAACTTCTACTATTAGTTTATCTATAACCATAGGGTTATAGCTAAGCCTTTTATAAAACTAACTAAGAACAACACGCCCTTTATTTTTAATAATAATTATATAAAAGCTTTTAAGGAGTTAAAGGACCAACTTACCTCCTTCTTAGTTCTCTGTTACTATAACCCAGACCTTAAATTAATGCTAGAAATAGACGCCTCCAATAGAGTAATAGTAGGGGTTCTCTTATAGTTACACCTAGATAGCAAGTGGTACCCTATTACACTTTTCTTAAAAAAAATGGCCCTAGCTAAGTATAACTACAAGGTATATAATAAGGAAATGCTGGCTATTATATAATTATTGTCCTAGTAGCGTGCAGAGCTTAAAAGTATAGACTCTTAGATTAAAGTCTATACTAATTATAAAGCCCTTAAGTATTTTGTGATAATAAAGCAGCTTGCTAGTTAACAGGCTAGGTAGGCTAAAATACTCTCCTAATTCTTCTTTACAATTATATACCACCCTAGTAGGCAAAATTCTAAAGCTAATACTCTTACCTGGAGAGAACAGGATATAAAACCATAGAATAAGCTAAAGGCTTAGCACTAGATATATGCCCTCCTCCGTCCTAAATAGCTTAACCCATATATTCTTAAGGAACTAAGCTCTAAATAGAATAAGTTAGCACTTATAAAAGGAGAGATCCTAGATAAACTAATAGGATTAATTAACTATATCCTAATTGTAAACCACTTAGCTAAATCCCTAAAGGCCCTCTATAACTAAGCTATAGAAAGCAACCCTAATTTAGAAATAAAAGATGGACTACTCTTATACTAAGAACAGCTTATAGTTCCAGATATTAACAACTTATAAACAGAACTAATCTATAAAGCCTACTGTTAAGTCTCTACGGCGTACCTTAGTTAAGACAAGACCTACTAACTATTAGCGCCTTACTACTACTAGCGAGGACTCCTGTCCAATATAGAACGATTTATTAGGAATTATCATGCTTATAAACGGGTAGATACCCCAAGAAATTAACCCTCTAGATAGTTATAACTACTGCTAGTTCCTAAACGCCTTTAGCAGCATATTATAATAAACTTTAAATTATTTCTAAAGGACAAATATAGCTATAATATGGCCTTTATAGTAGTTAACTAACTAAGTAAGCTATTTCCCTCCCCTACTTTAAAACTATAACTATAAAAGATATAGCCCGCATATATATTAACAACATTTACTAGATCTATAGCGCTCCTAAGTTAATTATCTCTAACTATAAACCCTAATTTATATTAAACTTCTAGGATAAATTCTACCGTATCCTTAAAATTAAAATTAAGCTCTTTACCGCATTCTACCCTTAAACCAACGGCTAAACTAAGATTATAAACTAATACCTCAACTAGCGACTTTGCCCCTTTATTAATTATTACCAAAACAACTAGTTAGAACTACTACCTATAATAGACCACGTACAGCTTATGCTCCCTTATAATAGTATAGGAATATCACCATTTAAGTTACTCTATAGATATAAGCCATAAACATCCTTTAATTAGGATAGACCTATAGACCTATAACGGCCCATAAACGCCTTAGCTATAAAGAGGCCCAGATATTTACTAAAAGAATATATAAAGCCTAGGAGACTGCCTAAGCAATTATAAAAAAGGCATAAAAGCAGAAAGAGGCTAATATAAACTAATATTATTATAAGGTAGACTTCTATATAGGGGATAAGATATAGGTGTTAATAAAGAACTAGAAGACCTAGAGGCTAAGCCGCAAGCTAAACTACTAAATGGCTAGCCCCTATAAGATCCCTAAAAAGGTAGGGCGCTCTTTTAAGGTTAAGCTACTAAAGTTGATAAAAATCCACCCTATTTTCTCTTTAGACCAACTACGAAAGGCCACAGACAACTTATTACCTAGACAGTACAACGACCTCTCGCCACTAATTTAGATTATAAAAAATAAAAAATAGGAAGTTAAAGAAATCTTAGCAGTTAAGAAGGACTATAGTACCTTAAAATACTATGCAAGCTAGGTAGGTTATAATAAAGATCCAGAATGGTACTCCACATCCAATTTTAAGTACTCTCCCTATAAGCTATAAGATTTCTACCTAGCCTACCTAGACCTCCCTAGACCACCACGCACATTAGACAGCTAGATTAAATGTTAGAAAGAGGGGTTAGATAACTATAATAATCTAAATAATAATAAAGAACTTAGATAAAGCCTAAGGGCAGGCTTTTTTAGAAGGGGGGGGTAATATAACGGTGCTAGAGCGCGTTACCTGCTCTATTGCCGTTCTAGGGCAATTTGCCGCATTTCTGGGCAATCTATAAGCACTACTTATAGAGCTAACCAATCAGGATTTTCTATGCCCGGTATAGAAAATTACCATTAGCTCGCTTACCACTAGCGCCTTGGCGACCCCTTATATCTTATTAGTCTTTAACAGTCTTCTTCTCCTTCTTCTCCTTAGCTTAGTATTCTTATATAGTAGCAATCTACAAGCTTTGGTTTAGAAGCATTTATACAAGCCCGTCACACTATATTATTTTCTAATACCAATATCTATATTATCTCCCTCTAGTCTACAGCCTATTCTTTTAAATTCTTTAATATTATAATTAAGGCTCCTTTAATATATCCTATCTATCTCTCTAATATAGCCTAATCTAGTACGGATTTCTTATTAACCTATATACAGAAATCTTCCTACTTATTATTTCTTCATTGCTTATACCACTTTTAGTATAGCTCTAGAAGTATCTCTTTACTACTGCGTTATTATAACCTTTAGTATATTGTTCTATAAATCTAGTTAAAATCCCTAGATCCCTTTCTTCTTCTAAATTACTTAACTATTTAGCTCTTAGCGTTCCTACCCTTAGCCTATTAGTAATTTTTTATATAGGTACTCTATCCCTTATACGTTTTAGTACGCTAGATCTCTAGTCTAGTTTTTATTTTTACTATATAATAATTCTTTGCCTAAACTTATTTATACTTTCTTATCTTCTATATCTTATAGTTAAATTCTTAAAGTCTTCCTACTTCTTAATTTTTATATTAACTTTTCAACCTTTAGGCCAAATACTATGTTCTCCTAGAATTGTTATAGACCTTATTCGTTTTTTAAAGTCTTAGTTCCCTAGAAATCTTCATCCCATACTTATTCGTTTATTCTTAAACTAAGCTATTACCCTTTCTTATTAGTTATTGTCCGTTATAGGTTCTTAGGTATATCTTATCTTATCTTAAGAAATTTAAGCGTCTCTTATCTTGTTCTAAGAATCTTAAGCCTATAGCCTTTTACCTTTATTAAGTAGTAAGCTAGCACTAGGAGTTATCTACTTACTTAATTGTCTTTAGATATTACTTTTTCCGTCTTATAAAGTAATGGATGCCGTATCTAATAGTGTTATAATACCCATTACTAAACCTTACTCTATAGCGGTCTTAGTCTTTACTTCTAATGCATTACTAAGGTTTATATATTTCTAGTCAACCACCTTTTCTTCCTTATTGCTATTAATTAATAAGTACTCCAACTCTATTATTATTTCTACTAATCTTGATTTATATATTACTGTAGTATCTTAATCTAGCTTATAGAGTTAATCTTATTCTTTATCTAACTCTTTAGTTCCTTTAAGTTCTCTTAACTCTGGCTCTTATAGCCAATAGCTTATACTATACTTAGCGTCATTATAAATTTAGCATGCGCTATTATAGCAAAACGTAAAGTATTTAATTAAACACTCCTTAGTCCCACGCAATATACTTATATCTATATTATTGTACTTTAATAACCTAGTGCCTTTTACTGCATAGTTACTCTAACTACCTCTATAGTCTTTAGCGAAATAACCCTATTTTCCGCAATTTATATAAGCTCCTTTTTAAACACTTTTTTTTATTATAAAGTCCGCCTAAACATCTTCTACTGCTAAGATCCCTAGTTTAGCCTTTACTTCTTAGTCTTATAATTACTTAATTCTTAACCTTTAGGTTTCTATAGTTTCTTATTCCATCTTTTAAATTCTTTAGTATTGCTTAGATCCATTAACTCTAGTCTGCTATTTTATAGTTTATAACTCTATATCTATTATTATATACTCTACGCCTTATATAACTATAAAACTCTATCTTACCCGTTCTTAGCTTATTCCCTTTAATAAATCCTATTATTAATCTTTATTAACTAGTTAATTAATTCTTATACAGTTATCGCGTCTTCTATAAAAATTATTACGTCCTAAACTTTCACTTTTAGTCCCTATTTATACTATATTATATGCGCCCAATTATTCTATTTAACTTATATAGCGAGCGTTTAAAACTGCGTTATATACTTAATTACTAAAGTACGTTATACTAGATTTTAGAGTTTTCTTTCCGCTATAGTTATTGCTTTAGGGTCTCTAAATATTTATATTAACCGTTCCGCAAACCCGTTCTAACTTGAGAATATATACCATACTTCTCAGTTAGTAGTTAATATGCTATTTACCTATATTTCCGTAAGGCAAGGTTTAAATTACTCTAATACTCTTCCCGATAAAAACAGTCCTATATACGCCACTTAGTCTATAACTATTACTAGTTTTACTCCTTATATAACCTTAAAGTGCATTTACATTAGAAATCCTTTAAGTTTTAACTTCTTACCTAAGAATCGCTTAATTAAAAGTAACTTAGCCTTAGCTGCGCCGATATCATTAATTCTCTCTTTAAGTGCCTTATTATTATCCTATAGTCAGTTAACTATTTCTTATAACTATCTAACCATAACTAGTTGCCAGTTAGTATCCCTTATGCTAGTATCCCCTAATATCCCTAAGGTAGTTACCGCCGTTAATAGCTTCGTAACTAGTGCTTTTAGTAGTATATTATTTAACTTTATTAATACTATAACTAGGTAGTAAATGTATAATAAAGCCTTATAGGAAATACTATAGTAGACTCGCTAATACGCTAGGTATATAGGTAAATAAGAAGTTAACAATATAATAATAACTAGTAGAGTAGTTACCTAATAGATTAACTTTAATTATATTTTAAGATTCACTACAAAGAAAGGAACTATCTAGGTAGGGACTATGGTCCTTTAAATATATGAACTACGCCTAAGAAATACTAAGTACATAAGGTACGCGAGGTATGTTTAATACGTAACATTTCTTACATATTCTATAAATCCCATATACTAAAACGGTAACGTAATCTGTTATATAACTCAGTTACCCCTCGTCCCATAGTTTGACTAGTTCTAGCGCCTCCCGCGCTTCCACCACTAGTCCATTTATATCCTCTCTTAATAGCTGTACTACTGCTGCTATAAGGTCCGTAACAGATATAAACTAAGAATATTATTATCGCCATAATAAGTAAAGAAAACGAGTAGCATAGCTAAATAAAGAATGGAGAACTTGATAAATCTTTATGCATACCTTAAGGAAATAGCCAAACTAGTACAAGAAAAGATAAAAAGGTACTATAATGCTAAGAGATCTAAAGGACTAGATCTTAAGGAGGGAGATAAAGTATAGCAACTATACACAATTTTTAAAAGTTGATAACTAAGCAAGAAGTTAGACCACGTTAAACTAGGACTATTTATAATTAAAGTAAAGACCTTAGAAGTTATACATAAACTTAACTTACTAGAAAAGATAAAGATCTACCCTATATAGTATATTACAATACTAGAGCTAGTATATGGGAATATTAAGCTACTATTTTATAAGGTAGACACGTATAGATGTTAAGAGGAAGACGAATAGAAAGTTTTAGAGATTATTAGTTATAAGGATATTAATAATAAAACATAGTATAAGCTTAGGTGGGTAGGCTATAAAGAGACTACCTAGGAACTACTAGATAACCTAAAGAACGCTATAAGAAAGGTACAGAAGTATTAGAGGAAATTAAGTTAGGCAGTATTAATAAAGAAGGATTACTAAAGAACGAGTTACCTAAGGGGGACCTAAGAAAATTAACTACTAAGGTATTCGGAGTTGTTTCCCTCTTTATTAGAGACGAATCCTTTCTAGCCTCCTCCTATTTAAGTTTAAGGAGACCCTATTAAACGAGTTTCTACTCCTTTAAATAAACCTTTTTATAACCCTTCTTAAGACGGACTAACTAAGCGTAAGCATTCGTATAAGCCTTATAAATCCGGTTTTCTTTAGCTAGAATTCGGTCCTCTTTAGCGCGAAGACAATAAATCTTTGCTAGGGTACCTAAAAGTTTACTATTAAGACGGGAGGCCTTAGATTAAATATAAGACCCTATAATAAATTTAGTAAGGCATTAGACGCCTATAAAGATTAATAAGACGCGTATACTTAGTATTAAAAATAGATTAAACGTTACAGGACGATTATATATTTAATTTTATATACTTGGCATAGGAGAAAGATTGGGCACCAAGTGGTGTCGTAATCGCGATATACACCAGCCCTTTCTTAACACAGCAAGTATAGGAGGGTATAATCCTACCTAATAACAGTATTAATGCAACCATACAAGCATAACGGATAGTGGAAGAAGTAAAATACTACGGCGGTATAATAAGCTAATAGGAAGATTATTAAATTAAAGATAGGAATGCCATACCTCTAGTAGGTAACTTAAAGATATAAGATATCTTTAAGGACGAAGATAAAGAGGAGGGGGATAGTATTACGGACCTTATATTAGTAGTAGTATAGCTACTAAGAGAGGACATAAACGGACTAGTGGTAAAAACGTAGGAGGCGCTAAAACTAGTTAAACTATAGGATAAGGGGTAACTAAGTTATATAATAAGTTATAAGATATAATCTGTATAATTTTTATAATCTATAGGGTCCGCAATAGAGCAGATAAAGTAGACAGTAAATAGAGCAATAACTTTCATAGGAGTTATATTGTGTATTTAAAGGACCATAGTTCTTCTCTTTATAGTAAATCTTAGAATATAATGAGAGTTAATCTATTAGGCAACCACTCTACTAGTTGTTATATTGTTAACTTCTTGTTTATCTATACACCTAGCCTATTAGCGAGTCTACTGTAGTATTTCCTGCAAGGCTTTATTACACTTTATAACTATAAAGTAGCTAAGCCACCATTAGGCCTACTGGTTAGAATATCTATCCCATTTCTAATTCTCTATTATATACCACCTAGGCATTTAAGGTTAGAAACCTAATACCCTAACCTAACGCTTATAAGACGCGCTAGTACTAAAAGAAGCACGCTCTTACCAAAATTAGACCCTACTTTACCCTAAACTATTTAACCCTCCTACTAAAGATCTTATAGTACACGTCCTTAAAATAACTAATTAATTGATTAAATAGATTATAATTAACGAATACCTAAATAACAAGTTTATTTAAGAGATGCTTAAGCTAATATAAGATAGCATTAGACGCTTTAAATAGATTTCTCTAAGTAAATATAAAGCTTATAGAAACCGCTTATACTACTAGAACTACCTAGTTGTCCCTAATTATAATAAACTTAAGCTTAAGCTCCTTAAATACATATATAACCTACTAGTAGCCGGCTACCTAGGCCAAGGAAAAACCCTAGAACTACTTTAACAGGAATACTACTAGCTAAATATACATAATATAATATAAAGGTACGTCTCTAGTTGCCATACCTACTAATAAGCTAAAGCTTTATATAAGACGTATAATGGCTTTCTAAAGCCACTACCTGTTCCAGACCAAAGATAAAAAAATATCTTAATTAACTTCGTTATTGATCTCCCTATAAGTAAAGGCCGTATAAATATTATAGTAGTTATAGACCGACTATCTAAAATAAGACACTTAATCGTCTACCCTAATATATTAATACCTGCTATCGCGTAACTGTTCCTAGATTATATATAAAAACTCTATAAACTCTTTAAAATAATTATCTCTAATAAAGGCAGTTAGTTTATCTCTATATTTTAGAAAAAACTAACTACCTAACTCTATATTAAAGCGTTATTATTTATAGTATACTACCTAGAAACGGATAGTTAAATAAAATGTGTAAATACTATAATAGAATAGTATATTTGTGTATACACGTTATATTTATAGGATAACTAAATAGACTGGCTTATATGTAACCGACTACCTGGACAGTGCTAAGACACAAGACTGTAGCCTGGAAGGCTCCAAGACAGCGTCAGCACTACCCTTGTATATCCCGTATATATCTCTGTTACCTATACCTTTTTGCGACCTATTTCGTGTATATAGTACACCTAATTTCCATAGATTTACAATTAAGTCGTTCACTCAATTCTCCCACACTGCAAAGCTTACAGTTATGACCCAGGATCGCACTACCTGCTGAGCAAATCTATTAACTCATTCAAGAAGTCAAAACTTCTACCACCTTTGCAAGTGTTTCGAGCTTCTTCCGGGTACCGCTCTTGTACTCGTGATTACTTTTAAATTGAATACCAGACAACTAGTCTACAGTCATTACGCTGCAGACGTCTTCTACTACAACCAGTCGCGGCCATCACGCTGCAGACGACCTCAAGCGTACGACCTCAAGCGTACGACCCGACCGACGAACGAACTAACGAATCAAATCGTCAAAATAAGGTTTCGCCAAGACGCTAACTGGACCCTTCTTAACCCTTTTAAATCGAAAGCAAACGACTTCCTACGACCAGTTACAACAGACGACTCCCGCAGTACCATAAGCTTGTAAATAGGCCAGAAACGGGGCAGGTCCTGGGGCCAGACACGAGGCTGATGCTAGATGGACGATTACTAAAACAGTATGGAATGATCTAAGCAGTACTATGACTTAGCTAAATACTAGGTGGACAGTCACTGAATAACACTTAATTAAGAAACCACGTTAATCGTTTAAACGAACGAATAAGCAACGAACAAAGAATAATTCAGTTAATTGATCGATCGAATTAAATTAAAAAGAATCACTTTGGACCACTTAAAGAACCTACGTATCTTGACTTCTAAGCAAACTTCTGCCATTGGTTCGCTTAAGTACACATAATTAAGTCAAGTCAGACTTGTCAGACTTTTAGACAACTGTCTACCCCGCTTAAAGACTATTATCATTCTTATTAAAATACACAAATATCTATCACGCAGACGTCAGATACACGCAAAAGAAGAAACAGCAAGTATTACTAACGCAATGGCTCCATCAGCTGTCCCGTTCGAGCCGTCCTATACGGCGTTGAAGAACCTACGACAAAAGGTTCACAAACACACCACCACCTTAGTTAACCTCACCTTACCCATCCGACCTTAAGACCTCACCACGGATTCAAATCCTTACCTCGATGGCGCAATAGGCATGCTAAGCGACTCGACAGCTTTCCTATACGACGATGACGCTCCCTGGGCCGTAAGAGTAGCGGAAGTTAAAAGGGGTATAGATCGAGTCGATGCCAAAGTTGACGAGGTCAAGACACAAGTTGACGAGGTCAAGACACAAGTTGCAGGGCTAGGTAAAATCCAAACGATCGTTATCGATACGATACGCGAGATCTTATTATATCATATCATATTAATTAATCTTTTTTGATCCGCTACCAAATAAGCGAGTAATTTACTAACGTCCTTAGCTTCCCTACTAATTAGGTATCTCCTTTTTACCCTCCCTATTTATGCTTCTCTTTGTATAAGATACTATATATAAGATACTATAAAATAAAATAAAAGTAGTAAAAAAGAGAGGAGATTGAATTTAGTAACTTTTATCTATTCCTTGTTATCCTCTAATTCTATAATCCAATTCTTACCCTCTAGTGCTCCTGCTGCCGCCGCTATAGGCTAAGAATTTTTATTGTATAACAAACATTAAGACCCATAATCCCGCCACTTGCAATTTCTATAGCACCCACTATAGAACCCTAGGAGACTCCGACACTTAGTAAAGGGGCAAGGGCCTACTAGATAATGCGGAGTCGCCGTATAAGCCTTGCATGGCTAATATTAATCAGCTCTCTACCTTATATAAGTAATATAGGTTACTTATAATTATATTTAGAGATCTACGGCTCTAAACTAGAATTGCATTTATATATAAGGGCCTCCCTATCTATACCTGCTTCTCTAATACCCCCCCCCCCCCTATCTAAGCCTCCATATTAATTACTGGTAAAGCTTTTACCCTTTTTTACTTATTCTAAGAGTAGTTAGTTATATAGGTATATTATATAGAGAGGAGAGTTACTTATAGTATAGTAATATTACTAGAGAATCTCTTATATAGTAGGACAGAAAGTATACCAGATAATTATATTGCCTAATTTCTAATAAAGGACGACATTGGTGGGATTTAAACTTATAATCTATTAAGTTTAAAGTTAGTATATATTTATATACGCCACCTACGCGCCTTTAGTGGTTACTTTTACCTAAAATTATTTTATTTATATACCCCACACCCTTACCCCTTAGCGTTGTATAATATATCTTTTATATACCCTCTCTTGTATAACTACTATATTTCTTTTATTTCTCCTTTTATCTAAAATCTAGCTATTCTCTTCTAAAATTTTACTTCTATATTAACTCTTTATACATTCTATTCTTTTAATACTTAATATTCTAAGCTGCATCCTTTCCTATGATATTATATGACGTCCTCCTAAAGATACTCTCTCTAGTTTATTACTTATAGCTAAAATTAAAAGTACTTCTCTTGTAAAGAGTAAAAGCCACAGCTGGCGCTTTATTTGTTGTTCTTAAGACCATTACTAAAGTGAAGAAACTTTAATTTTGTATAGTTCTTTAGAGCAGTAGTCCTTATACTCATCCTGGCTTACTAGTTAAGTAATCTTTTTATTTAGCTCGTTTACAATTTAATTATACTTATTAAGTTCCTTATACTTATCTTATAATAGCTTATTATACAATATTATCTAAAGAGAAGTAATAGGCTTTTCTAATTCTTGGTATATTTTCTAGAGCTATTAGACCTTTAGAAGTACTGTTTTCTGCTACTCCTTCTTCTAAACTGTCTTAATATACTTTATACGACAATTTAGGTAAAGAATAAGTGCAGCGGCATAAAGAGGCAAGTTATCTGTTCTCTGGTAATACTTATTAAACTTTACCTATATATTCTTTACTTAAAGTAAGAGAGCTTTATTTGATTTAAAGAGTACCTATTATATAATATTAGCTTTAGCTTAGATAAAGTAGCTAGAAGAAGAGTTATATAAGAGAGTTCTCTATATATTTAATAAGCATATCCATTGTAAAGAGTACTTAATTAAGTGTTATATAATCCCCTTATGTCTCTAATATTGCATAGTAGAATAGCTTTAAAAATGGTATAAATTATATAAAGAAGCTTCTAGTCTTGTGGCAAGATATAATCCTCCTTAAGCGTATTAAAGTTGCTCTTAATATAGTTATTAATTCCTAACTTATGCTTAAGTGAGACGCTTAGTATTTAATACTAACTATTCCATCTTATATAATTATTAAGTAGAACTTGTCTTCTAACTAAAGTCTTAAACTCCTTTATACGACTTACTAAGGCATAAAAGTATACTATAATATTATAAAGTTTACTAAGTGGGCCTATTGCTTAGAAAGCCTATTTCTACTTAATCTCTTTCTTACAACTTCGCTCCTTTCCGCTTATATTATTCCTTTTATATAACTTAATAGCCTTAAGTTTAAGAGTATCTTTAAAGAGAAAGGCCTAGACGGCGAGATTAATAGTATATCCTTAGTAGTGGATATATTATTAAATGGGATCCTAGGTAATATTTTTGTTATTAGTAAGATACTTATAGATTATATAATAGAGAGTATTATTTATTATAGAATTATCTGTAATAATAGCTCTAAGCTTTTATATAATCCTATACTCCTCTAGGACTAGAAGAAGAGTGTTTTATTATTTAGCTTCACTATAACTAGATACTGTATAAAGGGCAAGAAAAGCTTTTATTTAGTTTTTCTGGCTATTAATAAAGTAGGCGCAGACTATAAGAAAAAGGTAGTTATTTAAAGACGTCCAGATATTAATACTAATTGAACTTGTCTTTATATAATGTCTTTCTATAACTAAAAGGAATGGGTAATTATCTAAGAAATTTCTTTATGCGTTGTTATTATTAAATTAGACAACTTTAGGTTAAGAGCCTAATAGAAGACATAGAACTCTTCCTATTCTATAATCCAGAATAGAAGGTTTTATATAATAATTAAGTTAATAAGAGCTTGCTAGATAACCTCCTTATTTAAAACTTTTATAAGAACTATAGAATTAACTTGGTCCGTTCTAAATTCTAATACTATTTATACCTAAAGCTCCTAAAGCTTTTTAAATGCTTGCTCCTTTATATAAGGCTGTTTTAAGTTAATAGAAATTGCGTGGTCTTTCTTAAGGTGTTTTTTTTATATTTATAGTTAATAATGCTAAGTAACTTTCGCACTAATTGTAGTATATAAGCTTTCGGTTCTTTTTATCGTATATTAGCTTGTTCTTATATAGTGGGCGAGTAAATTTATGGACTAGAGATTAAAGCTGCACCTATTATATGCTAGAGCTCTTAATAGAGCTAGGAGTATTTTTAAGAAAAGATGAATCCGCTTCTAAAGCCATATTTCGTACAATACTGCAGTAGAAAAGTAGTAAATTTAATAGAAGAAAATTTTGCGGGAAATGCCAAGAGAATATTACGATACTTTGATCGATACGAGATATCATATCGATCGTCGATTGTCGATCGTATCGAGATAAGATTAGATTTTACCTAACTCTGACAAGTTGACGAGGTCAAAACGCAAATAAAGTCAATAGATGTACGTCTTATGATATAGGTTAACGACGTTAAGACGCAGATGGACGAACTTAAGGCCGCCGTTAATGATAATATGGCACTTTAACGAAACTCTTTACAGAAATGGCTTGACGACCTAATTTTACCTATTTTAGTACCTGCTGAGGTTAAGGGCTCTTAGAAGTATACCGTGGGCGAAGGTTTTTCTAGCAGAGTTAAAGACTTCTAGAAGCTTATTTTAAACCCTACTACCCTAATAGAGCTTATAAGATATTACTTAATATAAGACTAGGACTGATGGAAGAGAGCCACCTTAAGGATACTGATGTTACCTACTATATGGAACTAAAGGATACAGTTACCGCGCATCTATATAAGTGTCTTAAGGCCCTGGCTATAACATGGGGCCTATAGTATAGCGCCCTTAAACTACTAAGAGTACCTCTACAACGTCAAAGCCTAGGAAAACGTTAAGGCCTAGGAAAGCGCAAGGTAGAGACGGATAATGGGTCAAGACAAGTTAGGGCACAAGAGGACCAGGACAACGATTCTGCAATAGGGTTAGAATTAACCTTATTACAGGATGTCAACAGCTAAGGGTCTCCACAAGACGTTAATAACTAAGGGTCTTAGCCGAGTAGAGTAATATTAGTATAGCTATAAGTACCTACTTATACAGAGGGACGATATAGAGATCTTTTAGAATGGATACTGGCAGCCACTAGCAGAGAGGAAAGAATAAAAAATGGTTAAAGAGTTCCTCCCAGTAATCCTCCTAAGGATCGTTATAGTGGATATATACTTAGATAGAGGGTTAATTTACCTACTATTACTGAACAATGGAGGAATTGGATACATTATTCTAACGGTTAATTAATCTATACCTCTAAACTTTATGGACGATATTAGGACCACAGCTTAAGGAGAAAGCTTAGTTAATTACCCTCTAGTAAGAATTCTTATGGATTATATACTACCAAAGAGCTTTAGCTTCGTTAACTACTCTCTTAACTACTTAGCGGAGGAAAGATAATAGAAGATTAATATAATTATTAACTTAATACTATACCAAGACTGGTAATATAGCTTTAACTACACCGTTAAATCTAGGGAGATATGTAACTAACTACCTGGACAGTGCTAAGACATAAGACTGTAGCCTAAAAGGCTCTAAGACAGAGTTAGCACTACCCTTGTATATCCCATATATGTCTCTATTGCCTATACCTTTTTGCTACCTATTTCGTATGTATAGTATACCTAATTTCCATAGATTTACAATTAAGTCGTTTACTTAATTCTCCCACACTGTAAAGCTTATATTATATTTACCAAGTTTACCACAAATAACTCCGTTTTAAAAACTATAAAGGTCTCCCCAATTCTAGCTAACTACAGCTAGTATCCACAAATAGGTTTTAAACCCTTTAGTAATGTTCCTCGCCCCGCCTATTATGCCTTATAAGTTATAAAAGCAAATAAATTTATAAAGAAGATAGAAGAACTATAAGAGTTCCTTATTAATATAATAACATAGGTCTAATCTATCTATAAAGCCGTTGTCACAGCACTGACCTAACGCATACTGTTTCCTACTATTAGCTAGCCCACCACTAGCGCCTTGGCGGCTAGCCCTACTCTTTATACACAATACCCCCTTTTACCCTTCTTCTCTTCTTTATAGCACAACGTAGTTATTCAGTCTACTTTATTGCAGCACTGTGACAGTTTATGCTATCATTAATTGCGCCTTATCGCGATCACTAATTCCCCATATCCCAGTTATCTCTGCCCCAGAGCAATCGCGACCTACGCGCAACGCGTCCACACGCTACAACCTACCACAGTCCTAGAACAATCCTCAGTTTTTTCCCAGCGCCAAAGATTACCTAAATAGGCGACATTAATAACACTAAAATGGCCAAAACCTAGAACCCCCATAAAGTTTTTATAGACTTCTTTACACAGACACACTCTAACATCGTATAGATAATCCGCCGCTTCCCACTATATCCTAAAACCTTTAAAGCTGATAAAGTTTACTATACCCTTATTAACCATACTAATTAGTTCCTTAGTAACATTAAAGCAGGACTATAGTTTATATATAACATAAACAACGCTAATAAGAAAGCTAACAAAAGCCTTAATACCCTTATTGCCTCCCAGACAGAAACTATTACTACTCTTAAATAATTAACCCCTATAACAACGGTAGTAACCTAGTAGAAAAAACGGATATCTAAAGACCCACTAATATTTAGCGGAAAAGGCACCCCGCTAGAATAATAAGCCAACTTTAAAACCTAGCATATTAAAATTAAAGGAGTCTTTAACTGTAACTAGGACTACTTTAATACAGTCCAATCCCAGATCCTTTACATCTTAAATATACTAGAGGGCAAGGCCTATAGGTTTATTAAGCAGGGCCTAAAGCTTATATATAAGAACCCAAACAACATGTCTATGTGGAAATGGCCCACTAAAGAAGATATACTTAAAGAGCTTACTGCCTACTATAAGGTCCTTAACATAACCCAGGTCGCAAAAAACAAGCTTAACCATTTTCCCTAGGGCGAGCGTAATTACTGGTCCTAGAAGGGAGAGCTTAATAAGTTAATAGTCCACGCTAGGAAGATAGACGAACAGAAGGTAAATCTACTCCAAAAGTTTATCCCTCCAAAGATAGAAGAGCTAGTACTTAGACTTGCCCATAAAATCAACAACAGCGACTATATAGGTTAAAGTAAGCAGATAGATATATTTGCTAAGAACCTTATAAACTATATATACTAAGCCAACCTTAAAAATACTAACCTCCGCCCACCTGCTTAAGCTCCTGCCCCTATATTAACTCTAACCCTAACCCTAGCAGCAACTAGAGAACTTATAGACCTTAATAGAATCTTAAACACGGAGCATAAGCGCCGCTTTAATAATAGACTGTACCTTACCTATGGCCTACCTAGCTACTAGAAGGACGCTTATAACCCTACTATAATAGCAAACCTAGTTCTAATGCCAGCCTGTTAAATAACGTAAACTAATAACTACGGACATAGCAACCACGGAGTCTATTATAGCCGCGGTAGATAACTCCCCCCCTTTAACCCTACGGCTTAGTCACTCTAAATAATGCCCTATATAGAAGCCTAACCCGTTAACAACGCCTAGAATTGGAAACTCCGCGCTAGCGAATACAAATACAGCTATATTGTTAGCGAGGTACCGTCTCTTTATACCCTAACCAAGACTAATACTGCTAGCTAGATAGATACTAGATTACCCTGCCAAAACAGCCCTATACCCTAGTTATTAAAAGGTAGACCCTTAAACTAAGTCGCGTCCAAAGGTCTAAACCATATAAGGAGGAAGACAAGAAGATTAGGTCCCTATTACTAGACCAATTAGTCCTTTCTATTAGTAAACTACTACTTAATCTTAAATCAGTAAATAGTAACAAGAAATTAATCCTTAGTTAAACCCAACTCTCCTTATTACGCAACCTACGCCCCTAAGTTTTCATCGACACAGTAAGCCTAGTAGACTTAGGTAGTACTACAATAGCATTTACCAACGCAGAGTCTATTATAAGAAAATATAACGTTATAACTAAGAAACTATTAGCACCTAGGCCACTATGCCTCGCAGACAGCATTCTAACTTTACTTATTACAGACTACTTTACCGCCCAAATATTAATTGGCATCTATACTAAAGCTATACTCTTTTTTATTACTAAACTCTTACCCAGTACCCCAATTATCTTAGGTATACCTTGGCTCTAGAAGCATAAGCCCCGCCCTAGCTTTAGAGAGCTTAAGATCTGCTTTAACTTAGACTACTACTCTAGGAACTACCTCCCGTAGGGGACAGCTAACAGTAGTAGGGACGCCCCGCGTAGATACTCAGTACTACTAAGCCTAGTACCTAGGACCATATATAAAGCCCTAATAATAGAAGATGTTCCTAATAAAGGGGAACCTATACAGCTGCAAAGCAACAAGATAGTAGAAAACTGGACTACTCTAGTACTTAAGACCAAAATAATAGGCTAGCCAGCCTTACTAAGACCAAGGAAGAAGGTCCGCTTTACGCCACTACTACTAAGAATCCAACGCTAACCTAGACACCCTTTAAACCCTAGCCGCCTAGCCTAACACCCAGAACTAAGCCATATGCTATATACGCACACTATAGCCCGCGTTATAGTAAGGACTAGCTAGGGAATTACTAAGACCTAGATAATAGAAACCGCACCACTATAACGCCTAACCTCGCACCCACTCCCCGCACGCCTTGTATAAGGCCGCCGCCTAGGAACCGCTCCTAAGAGCCAACCAAGACGAGCTAGCCCTACCACAACGTTAGGAGAAGACCAAATACACCCTAACCTAGACAATATTATAAACGTACACGCCGTAAATTTCGCCCAGTTTTATAAACAAAAAGGCGTAAAAGTAATAAGGATCCACATGGCGGAGCTAGTAGAATTAGTAGAATAAAAAAAATAGAAACAATTAATAGATAAACTCCCTACTGGACTAGTTAAAATACTAGACCTAACAAAGGAATCCTTCCGCCGCTTAGTTAATAGTAACTATATAATAGAAGAAGCCTGTAAGGCCTTCCCTAGTTATTTTTACCGTTTCCTTAAGGAAAACCTCTAGATTATAAATACTAAGTTCCTCCGCCGCAAAGTTATAGATACAGATATTAAGAAGTTTATAAAAGGCAAACCCGCTCTAACTAGGGACGATATTGTATAACGCCTCCTAAGGGAACACAGGCACCATATTAAGGGGTTTCTCCTAAAGAATGCCAATAAGCTCCTACCACATTGCCTATAGGACCATAAAATCAAAATTATACCAGGAAAGCAGCCCCTATACTATAAGAACCGCCTACTCTCCCCTACCAAGCTCCAATGCGTTAAGAAATAGATTAATAAGATACTTAATAAAGGCTTTATTTAAGAATTAACATCCCCCGCTGCAGCCCCATTTCTACTCGCTACTAAGCTAGAAGGAGGGGTAAGGATCTACCATAACTATAAAGGACTTAATAATGTTACCATTAAGAACCAATACCCGCTCCCGCTTATCCATAAGACACTTAATGCCCTATACGGCGCCAAATTCTATACTAAGCTTAATATTATCGCTATATTTAATAGGATCTATATTACCAAGGGCCATAAATAGCTTATAGCATTTATTACCCGCTTTAGGCTCTACAAGATGCTAGTAAACCCATTTAGCCTTTATAATGCCCTAGCTATATTCTAGAACTATATTAACTACATTCTTTACAACGCACTAGATAACTATTGCATAGTATATCTTAACAACATCCTTATATTTTCTAAAACTCAAGCTAACCATACTAGGCACGTTAAAGAGGTAATTCGCCGCCTTAGAGCTGCCGGCCTCTAAATTAATATTAGCAAGTTAGAGTTCTATACAACAAAGACAAAGTACCTTAGCTTAATTATCTTAATAAAAGGAATAAGTATGGACCCTAAAAAGGTCTAAGCCTTATAAGCATAGGAGAACCCAACCTTTATTAAAAAATTACAGCAGTTTCTTAAATTTGCAAACTTTTACTATAGGTTTATCTAAAGTTATTCTACTATTACTACACCTATAACAAAACTCCTAAGAAAGGACGTTGGATGGCTATAGGGACCAGAATAAGCCAAGTCATTTAAGGCCCTTAAGAGAGCCTTTACTTCAGCACTAGTACTAGCATACTACAACTATACAAAGAAAATAGTGGTAGAGATAGACGCATTAAATTAGGCTTCTAGCGGAGTCCTTTCCTAGTATAACAATAACAGTAAACTAAGACTAGTCGCATTCTTCTCCGCAAAGCACTCTACGCCAAAGTGTAACTATAAGATCTATAATAAAGAACTCTTAGCTATTATTAAGGCTTTAAAGGAATAGTGTCCTAAGCTATAAGGGACTAAGGAGCTATTTAAAATTATCACTAACCACAAGAACCTATAGACATTTATAACTACTAAGCAGCTAAACCAACGCTAAGTCTAGTAGGCAGAGTTCCTTTTATAGTTTAACTTTATAATTATATATAGACCTAGCAGCAAAGCTACGCTCCCTAACGCCCTAAGCCGACTACTAAAAACAAAACCTAAGGACACTAATAACAAACGCCTCCGCCACTAAGCCCAAGTTATTATACCGCCCCAAAAAGTTAACCCTATAATCTTAGAAGAATTATTATATAAATCCTATAACTCTAACAACATAGAGTTCGTAGCCGCTCTAGACCCTAAAATGGCCGAAAAGTTACTAGATAAGCTAATCTGGTTAAAATACTAGGAGAACAAACTCGCAAGAGATATAGTAGCGGCTCTACATAATTAGAAAGCTCGCTGTTGGCTAAAAAAGATCAGGAAATTACTCTATTGCAATAAGTCAGAATATAGCATTATTAACAAACAGATCTACTTCCGCCAACACCTCTTTATCCCTAATACCCTAGACCTCTACCTAGAAGTTATCCATTACCCTTATAGCAGCAGCCCCACTAGTTACCCTAGCTGGGTTAAAACTCTTAACCTCTTAAACCAAATATACTAGTGGCTAGGAATCTCCTAGTTTACGACTACCTTCGTTAAAAACTATGCCCTATACTTTCGCACTAAGACCCCCTATTCTACCCCACCCGGTTTCCTAAAGCCACTAGAACTACCCGCTCGCCTATAGACCAATATTTTAATTAACTATATCACAACGCTGCTAGTATGCTAACGCCACGGTAAGGCATATAAATATATCCTTATTATTATGGACCGCCTAACTAAAATACAACACCTTGTTCCAGTAACAGGACTCTTAACATAGGAGCCAGTTAATAGCTTTATTAACAATATATATAAGCTCTACAGTATACCAAGCACAATTATCTCTAATCGCGGCACACAATTTATTAGCGACTTCTGGCGACAACTAAGTAAACGCCTTAAGACAACCTTATAACCAAGCTTAGCCTAGCACCCAGAAACAGATAGCTAAACCAAAATTATTAACGCTGCCGTAAATAAGTACCTCCGTGCTTTTATTAGCTTTATATAGGACGACTAGGTTAACTACCTACCACTTACCAAATTTACTACAAATAACTAAGTTAACAAAAGCATAGGTATCTCCCCGTTTTTTATAAACTATAGCTTTAACCTTCACCTTGGAATTAAGCCTACTGGCCCCCACCCACTAACACTATTAGTATAAGCAAAGAAGGAGTTCTTCCACGCAGACTCTATAGCCAACCTGTTACGAAATTTGTGTAGAGGGGTTCATTAATACAATAGGTTAATGGATTGATAATATTGTGCTAATCAGCCCCTTGGGCTCTAAGCTCAGATAAAGAGATTTACAATACACGTGCTCCATACACGTGACTCGTACACTTGACCCACGCCTTTAGAGAATATAGATTATCTAACACACCCCCTTAGCTTCAAGCTCTTTAAGGTTAAAGCTAGCCACCTTCTCGTGTCCGTTAATAAGTTAATTAGACCGTAATCTCATCTAAATCCTTCCATCTTGCTCTAATACTGTCCCTTAGGTCCTCTAATTGCTTCTCCTTATTTAGCCGCTCCTTAATATCCACCATTCCGATTATATTAACGAAGCTTTAAAACCTCTGCTTGGGCAGGGCCTTTATAAGTCCATTAGCGATTATCTCCTTCATTACTGTCCATTAAAATCGTACTCGTCTCATTGCGTATTCCTAACGTAGCCAGTGTTAATAGATGTTAACATATCGGAGCTTTATAATCAGCTTTACTATATCTTCTATAATTAGTTAGAGTATCTAGGTGTTATTGCATTTAATAATCAAGGGCTCGTTTAGTTATAACATTATTACTTTAAACAACCTGCTAATAAAGATAGCTTCCTTTACTGTCTATAATAGGGCTAACAACTCGGCTTCTGTGCTTAACGTCATAACTATACCCTACTTATTTGCTCTCCAGGCGATTAGCCCCCTGAATAGCTTTATAATGTATCCTTACAAGCTCTTTCTGTTAACAGAGTTGTCCGCAAATAATACATCGCTAGCATAGATAAATAATTGCGCTTTACCTCTACTGTCTCTTCTATCGTCTTATCCTTTGTCACGTATTCCTTTGTCTCTCCCTCTACCGTTTATTCCTTCCTTATCTCCTCCATAGCAGATTGCTCTGCTTCTCGTGCTATATAGGTATTAGATAACTCTGTCTACCGCTTAATAATGCTCTTAGCTTAGGTCCTAATTAAACCTTACCAGCCTTAATACTGTAAAAGCAATATCCAGACGCGTTGTAGTAGCTATATAGAGTACTAAACCCAATTTTCTCTGATATAGCATCGTAGAGGCTGGTAGGGATATAGAATGGACTAATAGGTCTATATTAAGGGACGGACGCGTTAGACAGATCAATTGGTAATTAGTAGGGAGGAGTTCTAATTCTGCCATCGGAGTATCTAGAAGACGCCCTTTAAGATCTATCTCGTACTGGTTAGCTATCTTCTCAATATAGGCTTCCTAGGATAGCCATAGGAGCCTTTAGCTACAATTACATAGCACATGGATTCCTAGGAACTATTTTAGCTCGCTAAGGGTACTTATCTGGTATTCCTTGCTTAGCTCCTTAATTGCTTCTTGAGCTTTCTTCTTATCTGTCTTTTGGTAGCAGAAGATAATATCGTTAACGTAGAAGAAGACGACTATTCCACCTTTTAGTATAATATACGGCTCCTAGGGTACCTCTTTAAAACCCAATTCTATTAGCGAGCTCGTGAGATTCTTCTACTATAACAGTGGTAATCGTTGTAGTCCATATAGGGCTTTTCTTAAGCGCAGTACTTTGTCTTTCTTTCCGTTATTAAATCCTGGCGGTAGCTTTATATAGACGACTTTGTTGAGATCACAATAGATAAACGCATTGACTATATCTATCTGTGTCGTCTCCAGGTCGAATTTTGCAGTAATCGCTATAAGGGTTTAGAAGGTTGTACTGGCTAATATAGTAGCTCTTATAGGTAGGTTTTCTAGAGCCTATTAATTTCTGTATATAACTAAGCGTGCCTTGTATTTCTAGAGAAATCCATGCTTGTCCGTCTTATAGATAAATATTTATATTAAGCTAAGGATCTGCTGTCCCTTTATATGCTTCTTATCTGTTTCCTAAAATAACCTCATTTAATAATAAGATTGGAGATAGGCTTATTAAGCCTCTTAAAACTAATCTTAAAGAGGATGTGTATTAAGGTCCTTAATTAACTAAGGTGGCGGAGGTAAGTTCTTCCTATATAATCTAATATTACGTATTCTGCCTGATTTCAGCTTACTGTTATTAAGTTAACTATTAAGGTTAAACTTCCTTCCTGCTACAAAGGCGCTATAATAGGCTAAGGTGATCCTTTTAATAATAAAGTCTTCAAGCCTATTATTACTAGCTTCCTTAAATAAGTTTTTAACCAAGTCGTTAAATACCCCCTAAGTATAAAACCTATCTCCTATTTAGTTAACAGTGTCCTGATCAGTATCTAACTTTATAGGATATTTGACGTAAAAGGTATATAGAGATTCTTCGTCTTCTTCTATTAGAGGTGGCGTATAATACGCATCTTTAAGAGCTCTTGTAAGCTTAAGATCTGCTAACTCATTAAAGGTTTAAACTGGCTTATTAACGTCATCATCTTCCTCTTAAATTAACGGTTTAAATACTTTATTATTATCTTCCAGAAGAACCTTATTCTTAGTTAAGGTCTTAGGGAGTTAAATCTTCTTAATCAGCGTATCTAATTCGGCGTATAGATCCTTTAAGATGTCTGTTTGCTTGCCGTTAAAGAACGTCTTTTTGTTAAAGATAATATCCCTAGTAGAGATAATAATACCTTTATGTGGGATCCAGATCCTGTAGATATTAGTAGAGTTATAGCTAATAAAGTAGCCAATATAGGCTCACAGATCTAGCTTGCTCAGTCTTTTCTTCTTTAGCTAGGCATCTAACGTCATCGCGTACGCCCTACAGCTATAGGCTTTTAGGTGCGCCAATTGTGGTTTTCTTAATCTCCTATTTACTAGGTAGGTATGGAACCTTTTATATAGCGATTTCCATCCATTGCTTTCCCGTGGCGTTCGATCTTAAAGGTAGACTGTATAGTTAACTATCTCGTTCTATAGGTTATATGGTAGATTGGTAGCAATTCTTATTACATATCCTTTCTCAATAATTACACCCCCTAAGCGTTCAGCGGTACCGTTCTATGCTTGGGTATGTGGCGCTAAAGGCTTAAAGGTAATCCCTTGGGTCTATAGCCATTTAAGGGTTCTCCTTCTCCCTAGCTCGTTGTCTGACCTAATAGTGTTAACCTTAAGGTTATACCTCAGACAAATCCATTGGATAAAATCTTTAAGTATTTATAGTGTCTCCTTCTCCTCACTATGCGTTGTTATAAAATATGGGAAGGTTCTTCCTAAGAAAGTGTTATAGATAAATATAACTTGTATAAATCCGGTATGTGCTTCCTTGAGGTTAGTCTAGTTAATATAGAGGTTAAGAAAGGGTTTATTAATTTTCTATTTTAAGAACCTTCTTAAAACCTAACGCTTGATTTTAGCAAGACTGCAATATTAACATTCTGTTGTCTTTAGGCCTTGAAGCTTAACTCCTAAGGCGTTAAGACCTAAATGATAAAGGCTTATAGGTCCTAGATGACCTAGACGTAGATGCTATAGATGTGTATCTCCTTTTAAATCTGGATAAGCGTCTCTTAATAATGCTCTACGCTTCCGTTGGCGTAGCAGTCAGCTTGTATTAAACGCTGATAGACTTCCTAGTTAGACGTATTTAATAGTCTGTTATCTATGACGTTCTTCTATTTAACATAGGATTGTATCGTCCTTTTAAACTAGAAGATTGTTCTCTCCTTTATTGTCCTAGTAGTACCCTTGTTTTCGAAGTAGATGGAACAACACTAGATTCGTATTAAAGTCCATATAAAAGGCAACGTCCTTAAGACGTAGGATTCCCTTACTCTTGTCTAGTTTTGTGACTTGGATAGTGATATCGCTATAACCTAGTATAGGCACTTCTGAGCTGCCTGCGATAACATATTTATGTCTTAAAGCTTTCCTGAAATTATAGAAACAAGAGAGGTTATTAAAGATATAAAGAGTAGTTCCTAAGTTAAGAATAGTTAATAGCTTTAGTAGATGGAGTTAACCGGTGTGATACGATTCTAGGAATATTATATTAGCTTTTCCTTTAATCTTCCTAACTATCTCCTAACTTTTAACCTGTCGTTGTTAAGCTTCATCAATATTTAATTCCTTAAGCTTAAGTCGTTCTACTTGGGCAGCTAGATCCTTGTCATATTCTACCTTTTTACGCACCTTTTTTATACATATACCCTCAGCATTAAATCCCTTAGGCCTCTTACACTCAAATAGATACCAACAGTTAGGAAGGGTATATCCCCTCATATTACATACCAGGCATTTTAGGTTCTTTGACTTCTTGGAAGACATCTCTTTAGTTAAATTTATCCCTGCCCTTTTTTAACTATAAGATAAGCTGTTCTCTCTTCCCTTTTGGACTTTAGCAGCAATAAAGATATCCTCTTTAGACTCTCCTGCGAAGTCTACATTAAATGCACTCCCTCTAGTAGTTGAGGATGGTACAACCTTTAAAAGGTTTGTGAATGCTTCCTATAGCTCCATTGCTACTTTACAGTATTCTGACGAGTGAGCCTTTTCGGTATCATTTGCCTATTTGGTATATATAACAAAATAGGTTTCGCTTATAGGTCGTATTGCATTTGCAAGGTCCATTAGCCAGATCCTATTAATTATCTATAGAAGACCGTACTTCTCTGCCATCTTTATTGCATGCTCCCATCTATCAAGCCACTGGGTAATTTTTGCCTGCTTAAATCCCTTAAGTGATTCTATATACTATAGTTGTACCTTCCTTATTATAAAGTTCTTCAAGGGCTTAGTGTCTTCTTTTAACCGAATTAGCCATTCCTTAACTGTAAGGGAAGGGTTGAGCAGTAGCTTCTTCTGGATCAATACTATGGACATAATCTGGGTGCGTATTTGTTACAGATACTCTTCCTATTTTAGAAAGTACTTTATGTCCTAGTTATAGTATCATCTGCTGTTCTTGTACGCTCTCTATTAGTTCGTCGAAAGCTGTGCATATAAGGTTGCATTCTCATTAAAATCTGTAACTTTTGGAAGAGGTGGTTTTTTAAGTAGACCTTTTTAAGGTGCTTCTGTAGCTGGGTTAACATGGGCCCAAATTTGCTGATCTATAAGGGCTTATAGTTGCCAGATCCATTGCTCCCAGTTTTCTAGTTTATTGAGGATGATCGTGGTCGACAAACTTAATATTGGTGGAGTTATTTTAACTAATAGGCAAAGGAGGATTTAAGATGGTATTTTTATCATCAGGATCGTCCTTATCATCAGGGTCGTCCTATAACAATTAAGGTAGGATTTCTATCAGAGTCTGCGTCCTAACGATAAGGTGTCAGAGTCTAACGATAAGGTAGAATTTCTTTAAACGATTAAGTAATAGCTGAATAGCTTCTTAAGTCGGCGGACCAGGCTCATAACTATCACGAAATTCGTGTAGAGGGGTTCATTAATGCAATGGGTTGATGGATTGATAATATTATGCTGATCAGCCCCTTGGGCTCTAAGCTTAGATGAAGAGATTTACAATGCACGTGCTCCATGCACGTGACTCATACACTTGACCTACGCCTTTAGAGAATACAGATTATCTGACACAACCACTTTAAGCGGATATTAACACAGCTTAAGGCCCTAGCCCGGATTTCACAGCAACGCTATAAAAATAATGCCAATACCTATAGGGACAAGAGTGCGTTATTCTATAAAGGCAATATAGTTATGGTTAGCTTAGAAAATATAAAGATAAACAAACCTAAGAAAAAATAGGACAATAAATAGGACGGCCTATACCCCGTACTTGCAGTATACTAAGGGGCAGTTATAGTAGACCTCCTGGACTATATCTAAGTAAACAAATCCTTCTATATATCTAAGGTCCGTCTCTAGGCTGCTAAAGAGATCCCTAGCTAAGCAAATATTAATACCGCAGAGCGCCGTAATATACAAGGACAAGTAACAGAGAGAGACAATAACAGCAATATAGAAGATAAATGGGAGTTTAAGAAAATCCTTAATATATATAATAAAGACCCCCAAGGCCTAACTTATAAGATTAAATGGAAATATTATAAGGACATAACCTGGCAGCTAAAAGAGGACCTAAAGGGTTATAAACAAGCTATATAGCGCTTCTATAAGCAACACCCTAAGAAGCCAGGACCCCCAGATTAGGTACGAGATAAGGAAAAGCCATGCTAAGGTTATGGCCGACCACCGTGTTAAAAATCTGTGGTAGTTAAGATATTATGGAACTTTAACTAGCGGTTAAAGTTGTCTAATTAGTTAGAATTCTTGCTAAGAGCGCCACGCGCTAACTTTATTTAATAAGCCAACTAATTAGAATTTTTTTAATATTTCTGCAGCGAAAACAGGTGGTCCCGTATACTACCTATTTAAAGTTATTTATTCGGTTTAGGGACCAAACCTTCTAAAGAGGGGAGTACTGTCACAACACTAACCTAACGCATACTATTTCCTACTATTGGCTGGCCCACCACTAGCGCCTTGGCGGCTGGCCCTACTCTTTATACACAATACCCCCTTTTACCCTTCTTCTCTTCTTCATAGTATAACGTAGTTATTCAGTCTACTTTATTGCAGCACTGTGACAGCCGTAGTAAATAAGAACTAAACCCTAGCACCAGCCTACTAAGTTAGGGACTTCGTTTAACTAGATATAAGAAATCTAAATATAAAATAACCTATTAAGAAACTTAATTGGAAAAACGCTGGCCCTTATAAGGTTAAAAAGGTTATCTTTCCCTATGCCTACTAACTAAAGCTCCCTAATATGGTTAAAATCCACCCTATATTCTATATATTAGTTCTCTACCCTATTACCCCTATATTAGACGCCCTACCTAAATAGATCTAGGACCCTCCTCTATGTCACAGCGACTTAGTTAATTAAGACTCTAGCACTATAATACAACGAGCGCAAGCCTGTACAATTGGAATGTCTATAGATTTAGATATCAAGATAGAGAGCAAAAGAAGGTCGTAAAAAGGACCCGTCTATATATATGGAGCCAAGACGTAAGCGAAACCCCCTAACTAGGCCCTATCCAGGTTACGCATATTAGTGTTATAACACTCTACCAGTTAAAGCAGATAGTAAGGATAAGTACTTTATTAAAAGAATTAATAACATTAAGTATAATAAACAGAAATGTAAATATATATGCCTTACGAAATAGAAAGGCTTTATTAAGCCCTTATAGGAACCCGTTAACTTTATAGGGCTTATATAAGCCGCAGAAGACTTTTATAAACTCTACCTAGAACTACTATAGTCCCATTTTATAGAAGCTTAAGTTTAAAAGGGGGGTACTGTTATAGGATATCTCTATAACACCTTACACACGTTTACTTATTTCCACTAACGCAGCAAGAAGAGACTAACCGCGAGATGGCAATCTAATAGCAATCTGTTAGTAATTTACGGTAATTTACAGCAATCTAACGGCAATCTGCCGCATTTTGTCATATTTTGCCAAGTCTACTAAATCCTACTAAGTTCTACTAGGACCGCTACTTAAATCCTATTCTGCTTTATATATATATTAACCAAGCAACCAAACTAATAATATATACCTTTTCTTCCCGTTTCCTTACCTTCTCTCCTTATATAACGTCCTGACTTTATTACATAGTTTATATATATAGCTTAATAATATCTACTTCGCTATATATTATTACCGCTTATATAATAATTATTAAAGCTCCCGCTAAAAATAGGATCGCATAATTATTAAAGTTAGATTTAACAAAGGAGGGCTAATCCTAAAGTCATTACCCAAGGAAGACGATACTAATATTTTAATTTTAATACCTACTGGAAATAGGGGTAAGAGTACTAAAAATTAAGATTAACAAGACAGTAATATAATTTATTAGAAAGTTCCTAACATGCCTAGAAATATTAAGCATTAACCCTAATTAGTATTTAAAAAGGCTATTATGCCAGAGCTTTAAATTAATAAGGATCTGAAGTAACTAAATATTAATTTTAATATTAAACCCAAATTAGAATACGACACTAAATTAATACCGGAGACTACTTAGAAGAGAGTCGAAACTAAAATGGTATCTAAGTTAAGGGGTTAATTAAAAGGTTTAAAGAATAAGGTCTATATTCCGGACCTAGAGCTTAGTAAAGAGACTTAACAAGCCGCTTAATAATTAAAGCTAAAATTAAACTCTAATTCTGAATCAAATATAGCTTTTTATGCTGTATATATAGCTAGCCTAGCGTTATCGATCTGTAGCGATCTTAAAATAATTAAGGAGGCAAAGATAAGACCTAATTGGCTAGAATGGAAAAAGGCAATTAAGAATAAGTATTAAGGATTAATCTATAAGGGAATATAGAGACTACTAAAAAGGCTTCTAAAAGCCCTATATGATATAAAATAGGCACCCTAACTTTAGCAGAAGGAATTAGTCTCTACGCTTTAGCAATTAGGGTTTAAGGCATATACTAGCGACTAATTAATTAAACTTGGTTAAAGTATTAACTTAGTTAAATATAAAAGGATGTATTAAAGGTTGTCTGTAACTAACTAGTTATAGGCCAGTTACATATAGTGGTTATATAAGCTAGGCGAGTATAAAATCTTCCAGAATCCACCTATAGAATAGTAGTATTAAATAGACAACAATCTTATCTATGCATCTTAATATACGTATTTAATTCCCTTACACCTCCGCTGCACCTCATTAAATACTAGCTTTAACAGTTTATATACCCCTTCTATAGTTAATAAGGCAGATATTAGTACTTTAGATCCCTTGTAAATAATAACATAATAAAGAATATTAATTATATTAATTATAATATTAACGCTTTATTTATAACTTATATATTAATATTTATAGTATAGTAATTAATATAATAGTCTTTATCTACTCTCTGTCCAAAATTAGCGCCGTTACGGCCTTAGCAGCCCGCTTAGCGTCCTTAGTAGCCCGCTTCTTTACTACACGCATAGCAGCTCTAGCTGCCTTCTCTGCCTTAGCGCGGACTCTCTACAATACCTTAAGTTGCCCGTCCTTAGTAGATATAAGGCCTCCCTTTAAGACGACACGTTGGTCGCCTTTTTGTCGCTTTGCGCGCGCTTATACCGCTATCTATATCTTATATAGGTCTTCCTTAGCTAACGCGCGAAGCGTAGTATTAATACTAGCACCCTTTATAAGCTTATATAACGGGCCCTAGTGCCTTATGTCCTATCTATATATATAATTACAAAGCTCGCCAATAGCTTAAGAAATAGATCCTAGTGTTATAGGCATCTAAAGGGGCGCAGGCTATAACAGTAGCTGGATAATTAGTGTTATAGGTAGGGGTGTAGATAGGCGTATAATAGCAGTTTAGTATTATAACTTGGTTAAAATAAGCTTAGGATTATATAGAATAAGGCCAGTTTTCTCCTGTACTAATTTAAGAGACGTGGGTTTAATATAGCGACCTAAATATAGTATAGAGTGCGTAGGAACTTAACAATGTTAAAGTTTATACAGCTTATTTGGACGGCTATCTTAACAGCATGTTAATAGTAGTGCTTATACGGCTAAAATAATACCATATTAAGAGGTTGTAGAAAGTAGCTTATATAGGCCAGAAGTGCTAAAAGATAAATATTCTTTTCTTTATAATATTAAGCTAGCTCTATTATAAGGTGCGATCTATAGTCATTAAGTAATAGCAATTAATGCGCGCCTATCTATTAACGCGCGCTCTACTTATTAAAGCACTAAATCTATTTAAACGCGAGATCGTTATTTAAGTAGCCTCTTATTTATATACCTAGTATATAGACATCTGGTATATCTATATTATTAAGGTGTTAGTGCATAATTTAGGCACCTTTAATAGTAACCGCCAGATTAAGCGTAATACTATTACTAGATATAGCCTCTAATACTAAAGTAAAATCGCGGTTTATCTTACTTGCTAAGTACAATCTTTTATTATCTAAAACTCGCGTTATAATCTACTGCGCGTCACCTATCCCAATATAAAACCCAAACTTATTAAAGTTGTATTCGTCGCATAGGAGTATACTATATTTTGCCTTATTGTCCTTATATAATATATACCACTCTACTATTTTATTTAAATCGTTTAAAGCAGCTTATTCTATCTCTGTAGGCTTTTATCTAGCCTTATAGAGTGTTTTTTTATATTATTTAATAAAGTTCTTAGTCTAGTCGCATCTAAGAGAGGCGGGCTTAGTGCTAGGTTAGGCATGGAGGATAAGGATGCGCTTAGTGGCAGCGTGGACCTAATAGATTACGGCATAAGTTCCTATACGGTCTATGCGCTCAATATATGCCAGAAGCATCTGCTCCTATATAGATTCAAGCTTCTTATTGCTTCCTGGCCTCTACATCTTGCTTTGCATGCCCTTGTAACGCGCTATAACATATTTATATAGCGCATCAAATTCATTAGCGCACGTCTTAAGTAATAACCCAGGATGTCGATTTTTATAAGCAATTGCATCTTAGACGCGCTTCTCTTTAGTTTCGTATTTATTAGACATAATTGTGGTAAATAGATTGCTAACAAAAAGTGGTGTATTAGATTTTGGCTAAGCAGGCCCGTTGAGCTACGTGGCCCGTTGAGCTACGTAGGACTCTAAGGCGGAGCCGAAGAGTCCCGTGGGGCGGGTAGAGCAGATTCGAAGAAATAATATAAATTCTATCTAAATCTAGGGTTATAGCTCTTGCAGAGAATAAGAAGAAGGAATAACGCGAGTCTCGTAATTAAATAGTCAGGGTCTTGGCGGTCGATGCGTGCGCACGTGCGCACGCAGTCTTCGACGGACTTCGGTAGAATTTAATTGATCTGGCAGAATTCGGCAGAATTCGATCAAAGCGTCGGGCTTCATCTGTCGAGTGTTGTAACTGGGCTAGTCCCGTTACATCAAGTTTGGGAAAGTACTTTTTCAGACTTAATTTTTGATATATAGTTATCCCTCACGTTATTATAGATTTATAAAAAAATTAAATTTTTTTTTTACTATTTAATAAGCTGAATTTAAAATTTTATATAAATATCCCTTATTATTATTAAGGCTATAAGTATTTAAAAAAGACGCGTTTGGTGTTTTTGGTGTATTTTAGCCGTGTATTAAGTGGGACCGTGCACGGCGGGGTGTTTTAAAACGACTTCAATCGCGTCTCTACAAGGAACTCTGCAAAAGCCTTAACCTTCCCTTAATAATCCAATCGAGTGCCGACCGCGAATACGCCAATTCCTAGTAATAAAATACGACTATATCATTGATGGATTCCAACGCTGCAATGCTTATTATGGATGGACAACCAGAGCCCACAAATGCGGAATTAGTTAAGCAGTTTCGAGAGATTATCGAACTACAGAAGAAGTTGAACAGATAATATATCACACATTTCATCGCAACGTATAATGCTACCATCACTACCATTATTGTGGTTAGAGCAGCGCTAATAGCAGCCTAGGACTCGGAACATCGATGCTCTTATTTACAACAGTTGATTAGGTGAAAACGATCGCATTCTCGAGATTGTAGACGACTTCACTGGTATACACTTTGGTAATTTCCCAGTAAGGCTAAATGATATCCGAGCATGGAATAGTAAGCGTAGTGGCTATATCTTTCTAGATTTAGACGAGTGCTAATTGGTAGAAGGCGTTAAGATTCACAACTTTATGATCTTTCTACGATGCCCAAATCCATTACCAAGGACAGATACATGCGAGGTAGAGATAAAGGAGCAGGCGATAGAGCAGATTAAGGAGAAGCTTGGCTTACCCCCAAAAGCAGTTAATTCTCTGTCAGCTGACTATGTCAGTAATATCTCGTTCTGTCCCCTTCTTAAAGCTGATATCTTCCTATTAGATGGATAAGACCGTCCATAACATTGCTTCTGGAAATATAGTAGGTTTACCCTTTAATCTATCTATTTGATTTACATCTCCTTACATATTTAGAAGCTAAGTAAACGAGCTAAGACTAGATCCTCTAGCCGCATTGCCAAGTATACCTTAAAATAGAGAGGAAAGTGAACTTCTTTAAAGATATGGTGGAAACCCGTGATGCTAGTGCAGGTGTGAATGCTAGAGGCGGTGTGGCATGTATTATAACGGAATAATTCTTGGGGCGTCTTGTTTGTTGAAAAAGGAGTAGGGAAGTCGTGAGGGGCGGTTATCTTTGTGTGTAGGAAATACAAAGGTTGTTAAACTGCGCCTAGCTTAGATATAATGGTCTCAAGTCTAAACACGATAGCTCTTTAAATGCTAAGGTCGATAAGTCTAATACTGAAGTCTTATCAACGCCAAGGTCGACTCGCGACATTTGGGGCCACCATTATAGCCAGTTAATGAAATTCTATATTTTCGAGGTTTTGATTGGCTTAGGCACTTTTAAACGGGATCTTCTCTATGAAACTACTTTGTCGGAAGCCCAATACTGGAATCCTTGTAGCATTGTATTTTTTGGCTTGAGGACTAACGTTCTATATATAGCCTATACATTTAAACTTGCCGTATTAATTCTAAGGATAATATTAGTAAGCTAAATATCCTAATGTGTTTCACCACTTAGTGGCCCACCCTAGTTAGTGGCCTACCTAAAAACGCCCAAAAAATCTAAAAAAAACCATACATTAATATCTTAAAAATTTATAATTAGCCCTTTATACCTACTTTAAGACTTTTATTAGATTTTAAAAGTAATCTATTAAGTAGTTTTAGAGATTTAGTAATTTGGCTTAAAATTAGAAGCTAAAACCTAATATCTTAATAATGGCTAGGCCTATTACTCTAGAACTTTAATAGAAGTCTTAAAGTAGGTATAAAAGGCTAATTATAAATTTTTAAATTTTTTTATTAAGTCATTGTTAAGATATTAATGTATGGTTTTTTCGATTTTTGGTGTGTTTTTAGGTAGGCCACTAACTAGGGTGGGCCACTAAGTGGTGAAACACGTTAATGTATTTTATCAGTTATCCGCCAAAATCACTTATCCGCCAGCCCCACTAAAATCATCCTGCCTCTATGCGTTAATACTATAATATGCTTAGCAATACAGCCTTAATTACCTTAGATAGAAGGCAGACTGCTTCTAGCTACTACTACCGTTTAGAATAACAAAAATTTACGTATATTAACCTATTAGTAAGTACTAGGTATTACGCTTTATTAATAGCTAGTTAGAGCTTTAAATAAAATAGAATAGGAAATTCCACTTATAACGCGTAAATTATAAAGATCCTGTTATAATTAATGTGTGGTTTAAGCTTATAGAGGAGATGTAATAAGCGTATAGGATACCTAATAAAGATATATATAACTTTAATAAGACTAGCTTTGTAATAGGTGTCGCGGTAATATTAAAAGTGGTTACTAGCTCTAATACTATCGGTTAAGCTATTAATATATAGCTAGGGAATTGTGACTGAGTTATAGTAATAGAGTGAATTAACGCGTCTAGCTAGTCTATTCTACCATTTATTATCTTTAGGAAAGCTCTATTAGATAAGCTGGTATCACAATCTATCTACTAACTAGGTAATTACTATTAGTAATAACGGCTAAATAACTAATAAGTTAGGCTTTAAGTGGCTAAAGCACTTTGATAGATATATAGTGTCTTATATATCTGGAGCTTACTACCTACTTATTCTTAACGGCTATAGTAGCTACGCTATACCTAAGTTTAACTAGTACTATATAGAGAACAAGATTATTACTCTCTGTATGCCTGCCTATATATTACATCTACTATAGCCGCTTAATATTAGCTATTTCTCTTCTCTTAAGGTAGTGTATAGATATAAGATTAGAGAGCTTGCCTGCTAAGAAATCTTCTATATTAACAAGGAGGAGTTCCTCTATGTCTACCTATATATTTATACAGCTATTATCTTAGAGTAGAATATCTAAAGTGGGTTTTAGGCGATAGGACTTATCCTATATAATCCTTAGCGCGTCTTAATATTGCTTACTATTATTAGGACACCGTCTCTACTAGGGACAGTAGCTAATAGTAAGGCTATATAGATAGCAGAGATGCCACATACTATCTCTTAGCTTAAGTAGTAGGCTTGACTTATATAAGACCTCCTTTATTACTAGTTACAGAGCCCTACTAGTTAAGCTATCTCTTAGATTATTAAGGGATGTTAGCTTATAATATACTTAGCGACCGTTCTTATAGAGGAGAACGCTAAGCTGCGCACTATAAACTAGTGTTAAAAATATAAGCAGTAGCAGCACTAACAGTATATTGCCTCTAGAGGCGTTCTATAGGCTTAGTAGGGTTAATTGCTTATTATAGAGGCTAAAAGGGGTATCTAGGAGGAAGCCCAAGCTTGGGCTGCTGGCGTATAATAATAAGCACTACTAATATGCAGTAGGTATTATATTTAAGGCCATAACAGGCGCCAATGTACTAGTATCTAAAGCAGCTGTCTATAAAATTCTATTTAGTTATCTTATATTATTATTAAGTAATTGTATATAGAGGCGGGATAATTTTGGTGGGGCTAGTGGATAAGTAATTTTAGCAGATAACTGATAAAATACGTTAATATATTTTACCAGTTACCGGCAAACAGCGCACCCCTCTAAAATCGCGACACGTCTTTTATAAAATTATCAATGGCATTAATATAGAGCCTCTAGAAGCTTTAGTAAAGGTAAACTAGCTCTTTTAAAGCAGCCTATTTAGAATAAACTAATTTTAAGCCTATATAAAGCAGCAAAATTATATAATGTCCTAAAACTAGCCTTTAGCGTCGCGTTAATAGATTAGTATTAATTGTGTAGTTAAACTCTAAAAAAGTAAACAGAGAAACAGGCCCCAGTTTAATAGATCCTAGACTTTAACCAATAAGGATTTTCACCCTAGATTATTAACGTATAACAAATAGCAGACACTTTACTTGCGGCGTGTAGCTAAAATCTTTTCCCCTAACTAGTGTTACGGAACTGCCCGTTATATACGCTACGCTATACGCATACTAGCGTCATAGAATTACCTTCTTTTTTTGTTCATTTCCTACTTTATTTAGTATTGTTTGGCAGCTAGTTTATCCGCCCTATTGCCCCTATATAAATTTAGCCGCAGCCGCATTTCTATTAAGCTCTCTAGCAATTCTCTTAAGTCTCTATAATAGCTATATATAGCTATTAATTCTTTAAATCTAATGCTTATTTATCTAGCGTTTGCATATAATATATCGTCATTATAATAGCTAGTTGGCAAGAACTGGGTACCCTACTTTATAAACACCTAGCTAGAGCTATAGATAAAGTGGAATTAAAAGTTCTACTTATAGCGCGCGAAATGCGAGGATCTAGACATAATTAACGCGTGGTTTAAGTGCGTTAATAAAACGCGTTAGTTAATAAGCCTTAAGGCTTACAAGGCTTTAATAGTAAACCTTTAATATATAGCGAACTAACGTGCTACGCCCTTATAAAAATGCAGATAGGCAAATACCTTAAATTTATTTCCCTATTTATAACACCTTTAAAGTAATACGAAGTAATACTTAGATATAGATAGCTAAAGCAATATAACCCTTTAATTAGCTGGGTTAAAGAAATACTAAAGTTCTATATAACCTACTACTAAAATTATTACTTAAAATACTACTTGCCCTATAAATATGCATATAATTTGTAATGGGACTAGCCCAGTTATAGTAGGAATGTCTCGGTGAAACACTTAACAGATAAATTCCAATACTTTAATTAAATTCTGCCAAATTCTGCTAAGTCAATCAAATTCTGCTAAATTCCGCCAACTTAATTAATTTCCACTAGTTTCCACCAAATTCTACTAATGTAATGGAATTTGGTTAAAACCTATTAAAATCCGCATAGGCTTGTGCCCACGCATCTACTGCTAAGACCCTAAATATTTAGTTACAAGTTTCCTATATTCCTTTCTCTTCTTTACGCAACGTCTTGTACTCTACAAGAGCTATATACCCTTAGATTTAGATAGAATTTATATTGTTCCTTTAAATCTTCCCTAAAGCCTCTTTGCGCCCTTATATTATATTGTATTAAAACAACCACTATTAAAATAGCAAATGAACCCGAATCCGCTTTGATAACTATAAGTATTATATCCCTAGTTAGGGAATAGTTAATTATAATACAATAGTCCTTTATAGATGCCCTAGCTTAGCAGCGGGCTATACCAAAAGCCCAATATTAGTAATTAATGGAAGTACTCTACGAAGAACTTCGCAACGTTAAGGCACTTATATTAGAGACCCTAATAATAACGCCTATAAACAAGATTAAAGTAACTATATCTAAACCTGGCCCGTTAAATGCAAACACTAAGCTAGTAATAGTAGCTTAACCCGTGTCTGTAATAAATTTAATACCTACTATAAAATCTAAAAAGCTTCCTAATCCTCTAATATTTAATAGAAATTAAAATAACCTATATCCCTTTATAACCAAGCTCTGTCTTAAACTTTTAATAAACTATAACTAATACCCTACTAAAGCTAGCAAGGTTAGCTATGGAATGTCTTATTTAAGCAAAGACGCTATACGTACTATAGATCCATTCTTCTATAATAGCACCTTTGTTAATTTTAAAATCTTTATCTCTCTGCTAGAATAAATATATAATAACGCCAGCCGCGAATATATAGCTGTTACCAAACTTAAAAACCTGCAATAATAAAACTGAGACTTCATTAGCTTCTTTTTGGAATTTTTAGGCCTTATTAGTAAACTAGATTAGAATAAAGCCGCTAAAGTTGCTGCCCTTTAATAAGCTATTTTAGATAAAATTAGAGCCTAGTTAGTAGGTAGGGAACTACTAAAAGACCTGTCCGAATGTGCTATAATATATTAATAAATTAACAAGAACCTTTAATATAATAAGCAGACTTATTCTCTAAAGTTAACTATACCTTGCGTTTAAAACACTATAAACCTAGTATATACCCTAAAGCAGAATCCGTCTCTAAAACCTAAAAGCCCTATATACAACCCTATAGACCTTAATACCGCTTAAATTTATGCACCCTTAGGAACTAATAAATAAAGAACTCAAGCCATAAATAGAGAATTCTTTAGATATGGTAAAAAGGGATATATTTAAAAGCATTGCCGAACTCAGCCCTTTAAAAAGGTCCGCCGTAGTTCCTTCCATTCCTTAAGCTATACTTATTTCTTAAATTATACCCGCTTTATAAATTATACCTAGACGCTATAAAGCATCTTGCCTTTAGTTAACTTGGAAAACAAATTATCTTAAGGCCAAGTTGCGCCCTAAGATAAGGAGTGGAAGAGTATAAGTATTTAGGCTCTTCTAGCGCTGATATATAATACAACTCCCTTAATATACTTGGCAAAATTTAAATACTTAAAAAATAGAAGAAAGTATAAATCCTTATAGATAGCGGAGCTACTAGCATAGGCTTTATTAATATAAACTACGCGAAAACTTAACGCCTAAATTTAAAGAAACTTAATGAGCCCTAAGGCCTATAAGGCTTTAATAGTAAACCCTTAATATATAGTAAACTAACGCACTACACTCTTATAAAATTATAGATAGGCGAACACCTTAAATATATTTCCCTATTTATAACACCTTTAAAGCATTATAAGATAATACTTAGATATAGATGGCTAAAACAATATAACCCTTTAATTAGCTGGGTTTAAGCAGGCATGTCGAACTCTACTATATAACTACCTGTCCACATGGGGACCATGCTTCCAGAGGTCACGCCTACTATACACAGCAGTTGTCCGGCCAACCATAACGTATGAGTCCAGTATTTGGGCCATTGGAGAAACCGAGAAAGGCCCCCCTAAATCACTCCTTAAACTACTCCAAAAGGTCCAAACAGCCTGCCTCCGGAGTATAATAGGAGGGTATAAGCGAACGGCCACAGTACTGCTTGAGAAGGAAGCTAATATTCCCCCCCTACAACTATATATTGAAGCCGCTGCAATACAAAGGGCGCAAAATAAACGCAACTCTAATGTCACAAAGTATATCAAGACACGCCTAAATAAACTATAGAGGGACCCTAGTGCCCCCTATAGGAGAACAAACCAACAACCCCAAAGTAGGGAAGATATATTGGAGAAACAGGTGAAGAAAGTAGAAGAAGAATGGTGCTGCTTTAGGGCCCAGGCCCATATAGAGAAGAAAGGGAGACGCGCAAGAGGTTAGTAAAGATAACAGTAAGAGAGAGAAAGGAGCCAAAGTAGAGCATAAAAGAACGCTGGGAAACCATCTACCGCAATATAATACTGGTTGGACCAACGCTGGAGAGGCGTATGGGAGTTAAAGGTACAGAGGCTGTCTTAGGTAAGAGGAACCTAAGCTATAACATGGTTAACGCTATAGGGGGTAAACACTTAAGGGCTCCAAGAAGGCCTAACAAAGGCAGAAAATTAATGGCAACACTCTTAAGAACAGGAATAATAGGACTAAAAGACTGGCTCTACTAGGTAGGTGTCCTAGTAGGTAGCCCAAGATGCGAATATAGTTGGCCAAGACAGACACCAAAATATGTAATACTGTTATGCCCCTTACGCACTAACTAAGAAGCAATGCTCTTAGTAGCTAGTATAGAGAACTATAATATACTACTCTTAATATAAAAAGGTCTTAAGGTGGTTACCCAGTGGCTTATTAACTAAAGTGTACTAGACCAGTTCCGGGTTGCAAAGGAAATGGTAATAGAAGGTAAGGGGGCGAGTATTAGGCGCCCCCTAATGACTCTATAGTAGTAGAGTTAAGTTTACGATACTAGCACGTCCGTAGGCTTGTTACGGCAGCAGTGGTTCCCAAAAAGGTCAAAAAGTAAGGTAGTAGAGCACTATAGGTAACTCGTAGGCGCCTTGGAGGCGAGTCCTAAAAGGCAGGGAGATAGATTACAGGGTTTTCTTATTTTCTTAAATAGAGTTTTCTCCCTATATATAAATAAGGAGTAGTCCGCGTGGGCCTAATAGGGATCCGAATCGGACGTTAAGCAATGAATTATTATTAATTAGCTGGGTTAAAGAAATAATAAAGTTCTATATAACCTACTACCGAAGTTATTACTTAAAAAACCATTTACCCTATAAATATGCATATAACTATTTAAATTTAATATAATATAAATTGCCCTTACCACAAACCTTAAGCTAATATAATAAATCCATAACTGCTAATTATAGTAAAGAATATAAAGACGTTTTATTAAAACCTTTTAAAATTTATATAATATAGGCCGCGCCTTTTATCTTATTAGCAAAAAGATAAGATTATAAAATCTTTACTATAACTATAAAAGATATTAAGAAAGCACTAGAGCCAAAACAATATACTAATTCTTAACCTCTTATACCCAAAAAATACTATAATTTAATTAATAAGTTTAAAAAATGATTTATAGACTAACTAGCCCCGTACTAAGATAAGTATAATTTTAAAATAGAACTTGAGCCTAGTATAACACTAAAGTTTAGTCCGCTATATAGTATATTATAAGAAGAACTGCTTATAATATAATAATACCTTAATAAGAATTTGGAAAAAGGATTTATTCGCCCTAGTTAATCTCTATTTACCTTACCTGTACCATTTATTAAAAAGCCAGGAGGAGGCTTAAGATTCTATATTAATTATTAAGCTTTAAATATAATTACAATTTAAAACTAATATCTAATTCCCCTAATTTAAGAGACGCTTCACTATTTAGTAAAGGTATAGTACTTTATAAAGCTTAATATAGTTACCGCCTTTAATAAAATCCGTATATATAAAGGAGATAAGAAGTATATAGCTTTTTATATATAATAGGGACTCTTTAAATACCTAGTAATACCGTTTAGTATAAAGAACAGTCCTAGTACATTTTAGCAATATCTTAATAATACGCTTTGTAAGTTCCTTAATATATTTATTACCGCGTATATTAATAATATCTTAATCTACTTGTCCTTGCTTTCTAAATATTAAAAATATATTAGAATGGTCCTTAAACAACTATAAAATGCGGGCTTATAATGCGATATTAAGAAATACAAGTTCCATGCGTTAAAGGTTACGTACTTAGGCTTAATTATATCCCGTAACGGAATTAAAATAGACCCTAAGAAAGTTACTGTAATTATAAACTAGGAAAGCCCTAGTAATATATAAAATATTTAAGGATTTCTAGAATTCACAAACTTCTACTAATAATTTATTAACCACTTTTTAGAAATTGCTTAGCCATTAGTAAACCTAATAAAAAAGAATATAAAATTTAAATAGACCGCTAAATATAAATAAGCTTTTAATGACTTAAAACATCGCTTTATAACTACTTTAATTCTTGCTTACTCTAACCCTAACCTTAAATATATTATTAAAACAGAGTTATCCAATTATGCGCTAGGGGGAGTATTATCGCAATATAATAAGAACGGCGAGCTACATTTAGTAGCCTTTCTCTCCTAGAAACTCGCCCCTGCTAAATTAAACTATAAAATATATAATAAGGAACTGCTTATAATTGTCAGATGCTTTAAACAATAGTGTCCTAAGCTTAAAGAATTGTTGTTCCTAATATATATGTTGGTATACTTTAACAACGTGCAGAATACATATATCACAATAATATGTACTATACGGTGTTATAGATGGATATTGTCTTTTTAATACGAAGAAGGGTAAGGAACTTAAGGTTCCTTACTACGCTAGTGCCGCGGTAACACGTGACGGCAACTTGCCTTACATAACGGTAACTTGCCACACGTGGCAGCAATTTGCCTCCTATTGCAATGCAATATATTCTAGCTATACTAGGAGTACTTTAGAAAATGCGGAGGACTAGTATCCTATAACTGTGCAGTTCGAAAATCCATATATACACTTCTCTTTCTTTTCTTCCTTCCTTCCTTCCTTACCCTATGCCTTTATATTAGTGCTATTGTTAGTAGCACATTCTACCCATTCTACTATCTTTAACTCGATTCGGTTTGTGTTAATAAGTCACTTAAGAGCTAATAACGGTTTGCTTTTAGTTATAGCGTCCACAGGGTTACTGTCTCCATTAATCTACTTAACTTTAGCTATTTCACGTCTTTTATATAACTAATATAGGCACATAACATCAATTATAAGTCTCTTCTCCTGTGTAGTTCCTAGTTTAACGAGGCATTTATAAATCAACTTTAAATCAGTGCAAAGGATAAGCGGTAGGCTAATATTAAGTTCCAATTTAACTATGGCCTTAATTGCAGCGCCAATGTCGAAACTATAGGCCATAGCATATAATTCGGAGGCTAGTACGCTTCTAGTAATTCTCTTGCACTTAACTAAGAACCAATGGACGATATTCGCCTTATTTAATAAGTCTGCTAGTACCAGGATGTATCCAATCTATAATAAAAAATCCTTATTATTTGCAAATAAGAAATCAGTAAATACAAGTAGTTATAATGTCTCTATATCAAGTTTAACAAAGTTTAAACCTCTTATTAGGTTCTTAATTTGCCACTAAATCCTCTTATTAAGCAGTTTTACGTCTTTCTCATTAGGGTTAATTACTTAGGCAGCGTAGGATAAATCAAAAGAAGCTTTAGGCTGGTATATAGACGCAATATAAGCTCCTCTTGCTTATTAGGCGATGTATTAGTCCTTAAGTATAAGTGCTATGCAAATAATGCCTCTGGAACTAGTTATTATAATAGCTTCCTTAATATTAACAAGGGTTAAGTTCTAGCATTAGCGCTCCTACATAAGCGTGATTATATAATCCTGTTATTGGATAATGCCTCCATTAAACTTAATTAGGTATTCCGGCATAAGTTATTCGCGTTCCTTAGTTAGGAACTTAGCTTTCTTAATCTTCTCCTATTCTAAAGCTGCAAAGACTAAGTTAGCTAGTAGGAGGGTATCATCAGTCTATAAACCAACTATTCCGAAATTTATAGGGTTATTAAGGTGGAGTAAGTAGGGGTCATAAGTAAATTAGCTCATGTTTAGTTCTTTAATATAGTAGTTATGGTAAGTCTTAAACTAATAATTGCCTGCCTTAGGAATGCCGTATAAAGGTCTAACTGTCACAGTACGTGCAGAGGGTCAACGAGGTAACTGTGACTGTGTATCATTGACAAACGATGTCGTGTGCAGAACTATGTAGGAGGTGAGGCGGTATATATACACGTCGCTCAGGGGTTAGGTCTGTGCTCGTGTCATGACAACACCGAGTCATAACAACGCGTCAGGCCAGTGCCGTGACACTAACAACCTTTAGAATTATGCCTTATAAGACTCCAAGTACTATACTAAGTTTAAGAGGTGCCCTAATATAGAAGTCTTAATTTAGTCTTATAGCTAATTATATATAGGCCTATAAAATATCTCGTAAGTAGAGATATATACCACTGTTCTAAGTTATGGCCATAATATAGAGAATAAGGCGTTGGCTAACTTATTAGATTATAGGTAATTAGGTTAATATAAGGTCTTTTTCTAAGTTATTATATACCTATATAACTAGTCTTAACTTCTTAAAGGCTTTATCAGAACCAGGGTTCTTAATCTCGTTAACAAATCTAGAGTTAAATACTCTATTGCTTTATGGTATATCTTTAGGGTTAACCAGTTCAAAAACTCCTTTCTTAAGTAATCCCTTAATTTCCTTCTAGCGTAATACTATAAACTAATTAGACTTTATAAGTTAATTATTATCCTCATCTTATAGATATATTAAAATGTTCGCGGTATTAGCTTTAATAGGGTACTTATATGGTCTACCTCTTCCACGCTTAATAGGTTAAGGTCTAGGCTCAATTTAAGGTAGGGGTTTAGGTTTAGTTTAAGGTAGGGGTTTAGGCTCAGTTTAAGGTAGTTCGCTTTTATTATCTTCTAGTTACATATCCTCTATAATCTTAGGGTCTACCAGATATAGTTTCACAACCATACTACGGAAGTTAGTAGGTCTATAGGGAAGTTATATAGTACAGGTCTCATTTTCAATGCTAAGTAGGTTATACAGACCAGACCAGTAGCTAGGTTAGCCTATAGGTCCTTCTCTCCATACCAATACAGGTAAGTTAAGTGGTAGGTCATAGATTGCAGTTATTTTAGGTCCGTTGCGCATATTAAGGGCATCTGCCACTTGGCGCTTAGCTCTAAGCTTCTTAACTTCCTCCATAGCCTTTTTAAGAGCTGCTGCTTGTTATATAACTATAGGGTTAGGTGCGTTAGATTCCACCATATATAGGTAAGCTCCGAATACTAGTAAGGTAGGTATAAGACCGTCAGGGCCTGCAGAATCGTTAATTGCTTTAAAAGCCATTTATAGGGCCATATCCTTACTAATATCTAGCAGTTCTGCAGTAATAATATAGTATATACGACGGAGGGGGCCATAGTAGCGTTCTACCATTCCAACTAAATTATAGGCTTCAACAGGTACACTTCTTATAACTATTCCAAATATTATAACGTATTATTTAAATTCCTTGCTTATAAAATTCTTGCCTGCATCGTATATAATAATATTAGGAGGTCCTAGGTATATATTAATCCAGCATATTCGTAATACATCCCATATATATTTAGCGCTAATATTTTACAGCTATCTGCCAGCTTAAAATTATATTCCTTTATCAACAATATACAAAAGGGGTGCGCTATTAATATACATAATATCAACCACGATTAAATAGTTAAAATTAATATTATTATATAAGGTAAATCTAAATCTACCAGGCGACTTTCCATGTTTTTAATAATGGTAACAGTAGCGTGTAAGATAATTTAAGGTCTTGCTATTAACATCATGCCCTAAGCGTTCAAGTATTCGTATAAGACGCTCAGCTAAAGGGTGGCTAAAACGGCGATACAGTCGCTTCAATTCTACATCGGTAAGGTAGCAGGGGTTTTATTCAAATAACTCAGTTAAATAAGTACACAGGGATATATTCCAAAGTAGGAAAGGGTAGCCAAAGCGACGTACAACAGGTACTTCGCTCTAAGGGGTAATTAGCATATTTTTCAGGTTATTATAGTACACTTATAGGTAATCCATATCTACCAAGCAAAGCAAAAATAGGGTGTCGACCTTAACAATATAAAACTTGATTATGCTAATTAGGGTAATTACTTTAGCTAATCTAATTAATAAGGTTAATCCAATGCCGAACTATACGTTAACCATGCCTTATATAGCAGTATTAAGCTATACATCAGTATTAAGTCTCTAGAATGCCAAGAATTGGCCATATCCTACTATAGATCGTTTGGATGCTCCTATATCAATCATTATACCTATAAACTTATCTGCAGTATAGCGGGACATAAATATAGTTGCATTATAGGTAAAGGGGTCCTAGTCGGTTATAAAAGGTACTATATTATCTATAGTTGTAACCAAATAGCCAAAGGCTTTATTAGCTAGGGTAGTAGCCATAGAAATTGCTTTCTACTGTTCCACTTGGCCAAGGGAGGTATAGTAGTAATCAATATTTAGTTGTAAGTTCTTATCAGTTGCCTCATAACTTGCATTAATAGTTAGTGCTTAAAAAGCTTCCTTAAGCTCTTCTTCTAAGTCGGTATCGTCATCCTTATAATCCATAATATATTAGTTAAGTCGTTTCTTAAATTGGTTATTAAATTTGCCAAACCTGTCTCTATTAGCAGTTCTAAACTTGGCTTTAGACTCTTCTTACTCCTCCTTAGTATATCTCTATAAGCGACATCCTTCCCTATTATATATGAAGCAACATAGTTTCTTTCGGTTGCGGTTATATAGAGGGTTGTTGCGGTTACTGCGGTCATAGTTATTATCTCTTTTATAGAACCGTCAGTCTATAAAGAAGGCTTATGTCTTCTCTATATGCTCTTTTTTATATACTATAATAGACGATTAAAGTTTATTAATAAGGGCTCTAAGGTTATCCAGTAGGTTAGAAACTGTATATCTGTATACTAGTATTCCCTAGCAAGAAGTAACGATTTTGTTATAAAGGAAGTCTATAGTTTATAAAGTAGGTCTAAGGCCATGCTATAGTTAACAAAGTCTATGGATTAACAATTAGAGATATTTGCTTATCAACTTATCTATATTTCCTGCTATTACTGTTATAAGTATAATAGTGTTCCACTCGTCTAGGTTCTTACGTTAAAATCCTAGTCCTTTAAAGAAATTCTAAAGGTGCTTACAAGCTTTGGCAAATAGTAGGCGAGATAGTTAGTTTATATAGAAGTGGTCCAAAGCTAGTCCTTTTAGTATAGTAGGGAATGCCTTAAGGTAGGCTTCTTAGGGTACGTCCACTCAATTGCAGATATCATAGAATATTATTAATTTATAGTTAAGGCTTTCGTTTATACCACCATATTTCTGCTCCTCTATATATATCTTAGCTACATTCGCAATTTCCTTACTATAGCCGGTTATAATAATAGGGCGGTTCTCCTCATCTATAGATTATACGTAGAGTTGCTATGTTGTTATTATAGGTTAAGGCGTAGCAGATAGTATAAAAGTAGACGTAGTCGTAGATTAAGGTATAATAGATAGTATAAAGGTAGAGGTAGTCAGTGTACCAGTTAGTTAGCTTATAGTAGCTTTAGCTTATTATTACTCCTCTAAGGTACCCTCTATTATATATACCTTAATCAATCTTAATAGCGTTGGTCCGTACTTATTATTGGCTAATTTAATTATCTCTCTGCTCTATTTAGTTTGGTCTTCTTCTTGTGCTATATTATATAAAGACTAAGGGAGTGTTTTATTTTGTTTATAGTTAACATTAACCCATACTCCTCTAATATTTAGGCAGTTATGTAGTTGCTGAAGCCAGTATAAGGGGATTTACGTAAAGATATCAACCATAAAGCCCTTAAAATCTCCCTAGAACAATTCCCAGAGTATTAAGTTAAGTTGGTTATATATCTCTATATATAGGTATATCTTATATCGTAGGTAGTTAGTCAGTTCATCTTTAGAGGCTTCTATTAGGTTAATCCTATTTTTCTATTTAGCTACTTCTTCCTTCTAGTCTTTCTCTGTTCCTAACATCTTGTTTATTATATATTGTTTAGGTAAGTAAGGGTAAAGGTAAGGGTGTTTAAAAGGTAAAGGTAGGGGAACGGTTAAGGAGGCGGTTAAGGAGGCGGTTAAGGAGATAGTTCGAGTTAATTAAGTAGGGTAAAGTGCTCTGCGCAGTAATCTTCTAAAGTAGATAGAACAAGATGTCTAAAAGTCGTCGTGGATACCAAATAAGTACTCCTAAGTGGTTTCTCTTCTTCTCTTTAACTAAAATAGGCTAATATAAAAGGTAGATAGTATAACTATCTTCCAAGCTACCTGCGTGTTTCCTAATCTGTGCGCGCTCACTAATTAATATTGGTATGCTTTAACAACGTACAGAATACATATATCACAATAATATATACTATACGGTGTTGTAGATGGATGTTGTCTTTTTAATATAAAGAAGGGTAAGGAACTTAAGGTTCCTTACCACGCTAGTGCCGCGGTGACACGTGACGGCAACTTGCCTCACATAACGGCAACTTGCCACACGTGGCGGCAATTTGCCTCCTATTGCAATGCAATATATTCTAGCTACAATATATATTAACAGACCATAAGAACCTGCAGTACTTTATAATTATAAAGCAATTAACACAGCGCTAAATTTATTAGGCCAAATATTTATTATAATTTAACTTTAAGATTATATACTAACTGGGCAAACTTAATTAGAAGCCTAATATATTAATACAATAATTATAGGACCTACCTATAAACGCTTTAGATAACCGGATTACAAATTAATTATAGATCTTATTGCCCCCTAAGCGTTTTAAAAAACTATATTCTATATTCCTAGATACGGAACTTAATAGTAATAAATTAGAAGTTAATAAATAGAAAATAGAAATTAATAAGCTAATGGAATATAAATATAAGAATAACATATAGATAATAGATATAGGAAAAGCAATTTAAATAGGAAAATGATAGTATAAGGATATTATACTTACTAAATATAAGATTTAAAATAACCAATTATACTATTAACAGAAGATAATAGTTCTAAATTCCAAACCTTTATAATTTAAGATACTTAAATTTATATATAACTCCCCTATAGTAGGGCATCCTAGCTATATAAAGACTTATAAAATTTTTTAACAAGTATACTACTAGCCTATAATGCACAACTATATATAAAAATACGTTTAAGTATATAGGATGTGCGTGTGTAAAAAGACCTCTTATATAAAGAAGCAAGGAGTACTTTAACCACTACTAATTCTAATATAAAGATAGCGCGATATCTTAATTAACTTTATAGTTAATTTGCCTAACAGTAATAGGTTTATAAATATTATAGTAGTTGTTAACCGCCTTATAAAAATGCGATATATAATCCCTATAGACTTAATTAATACGATATTAGTAGCCGAATGTTTTATTAAGTATATCTTTAAGCTATACAGACTTCCTAACTTAATAATATCTAGCTATAGAAGCCAGTTTATTTTAGACTTCTAGCAAGCTCTATATAAATAATTAAGTATTTAAATATAACTCTTAACTGTATTTTATCTAGAGATAAATAGTTAAACTAAAATTGCAAACGTGATTATAGAACAATACCTATAAATATACTACTCCTATCTATAAGACGACTAGGAAAAATAGCTGCCTTTAGCTAAGTTTACTATAAATAATATAATAAACGTATTAACAGGCGTAATACTATTCTACGCAACCTATAGATAAGACCCTTAACTTAAATTTAAGCCATAACCTAATATTAATATAAATAGCAATGGAAGGCAAAGGGGCGAGTAACAGGCGCCCCCTAATAACTCTACAGGAGTAGAGTACAGTGTGTGATACTAGCGCGTCCGTAGGTTTGTTACGGCAGCAGTGGTTCCCAAGGAGGTCAAAAAGTAAGGTAGTAGAGCACCACTGGTGACTCGCAGGCGACTCGCAAGCGAGCCCCAAAAGGCGGGGAGACGGATCACGGGGTTTTCTCAAATAGAGTTTTCTCCCCACATATATATAAGGAGTAGTCCGCGTGGGCCCAACAGGGATCCGAATCAGACGTTAAGCAATGAATAATATAATATAATATAATATTAATATAATAGAACCCACAATTAAATAGATCTGGTTAATTAATACGTATAATTTTACTAATTAAATAAAGCAGTTAATGGAACTATTATAAAGTGAGTTAATAAACGCTTAAATATTATAGGAATAGCATATAAATAAAGGACGAGCCCCCACATAGGACTTTAAGGAAGGTAATATGGTTTACCTAAACATACAAAACCTAAAGACTTAACGGCCCTTAAAGAAACTTAATTGGAAGTTTATAGGCCTATACCAAATTAAGAAGAAATTAAGCCTATACGCCTATAAGCTTAAACTGCCAACTAAAATAAAAATATACCTAATATTTTATGTAAGCTTACTATAATCCTTAAAAGATAATCCTATAACTCGCGAAGTACTACTACCACCTTTTATAATTATTAACAATAGTAACAGTTCTTACTTTATTAACTTAATTAATAATATATAATAGAAAACACAATCTAAATAATTTAAACTTCTTATTAAGTGGAAAGGATATAAAATATAAACCTGGGAAACCTATAAACAGATTAAGGCCAACGCGCTTTCCTTAGTAAAAGAATTCCACAAAGACTATCCTTTGCGGCCTGCTCTGGCTAGATAAACATAACATAAAGGCAAATAACTGCCGCCTAATATAAATATACGAAATATAATAGCAGGAAACTCGAATTTAAAAAGAACTTAAAAAGTATTATAATGTTTATAATATGGTTACGTAACACGCAAGATATTAAGGAACTTCGACCACCGGTTAAAGTTGTTTAATTAGTTAGATTTGCCTTGCTAAGACCACCACCTAGCGCTAAAATATAACCTATAATAAAATTATAAATTTTTAACTAAGTTAAATTATTTTAAACCTTTGGCTAAAGGGGGGGGGGTACTATAACGGGACTAGCCTAGTTAAAGTAGGAATGTCTCGGTAAAATACTTAACAGATAAATTCCAACGCTTTAATTAAATTCTGCCAAATTCTGCTAAGTTAATCAAATTCTACCAAATTCCGCTAACTTAATTAATTTTTACCAGTTTCTACTAAATTCTACTAATATAATGGAATTTGGTTAAAACCTATTAAAATCCGCGTAGGCTTATGCCTATGTATCTGCTGCCAAGACCCTAAATATTTAGTTATAAGTTTCCTATGTTCCTTTCTCTTCTTTATATAACGTCTTGTACTCTATAAGAGCTATATACCCTTAGATTTAGATAGAATTTATATTATTCCTTCAAATCTTCCCCAAAGCCTCTTTGCGCCCTCATATAATTATTTAAATTTAATATAATATAAATTACCCTTGCCCTAAACCTTAAACTAATATAATAAAGCCATAACAAAAATTATAACAAAAATTATAAAATTGGTACGCCAAAACTATTTAAAATTTATATAATACGAGCCGTATCCTATATTGTATTAGTAAGAAAATAAAATTATAAAATCTTCACTATAATAATAAAAGATATTAAGAAGGCGCTAGAGCTAAAATAAGATATTAACCCTTAACCTCTTATACCCGAAGAGTATTATTATCTAATTAATAGGTTTTAAAAACATTTTATAGACTAAGTACCCCCATACTAAGATAAGCACGATTTTAAGATAGAACTTAAGCCTAGTATATATAGGGTAAGTATGTGGATAGGGAGTTTAATAATAAAATAATAGAGTATATTATATAGACAAATAAATCCTTAAGGGAAAGGAGGTGTCCAAGGTAGGAGGTAAGAAAGGGGTTTCCCTAGGCATATGCCGCGCATATACCTATAGGCGAGTTGTATGCGAGTTGCCTGTGCCTCGCAGCCATATAACTATCTGCTTAGGTTTTACCTAATAGCAAAACACTATAGTTAGGTCCGCTATACGGTATATTATAAGAAGAACTACTTATAATATAATAATACCTTAATTAATATCTAGAAAAAAGGTTTATTTTCTCTAGTTAATTCCTATTCGCCTTACATATACTATTTATTAAAAAGCTAAAAGGAGGCTTAAGATTCTACGTAAACTATTAAGCTTTAAACGTAATTATAATTTAAAACTAATATCTAATTCCCCTACTTTAAGAGATACTTAACTACTTAGCAAAAGTACGATATTTTATAAAGCTTAATATAGTTACTGCCTTTAATCAAATTCGCGTCTATAAAGGAGATAAGAAGTATATAGCCTTTTATATACAATAAGGACTCTATAATACCTAGTAATACTATTTAGTATAAAGAACGGCCCCAGTACGTTTCAGTAATATCTTAATAATATCTTAATCTACTTATCTTTGCTTTTTAAGCATTAGAAACACGTCTAAATAGTCCTTAAATACCTATAAGATACGGGCTTATAATACAATATTAAGAAATATAAATTCCACGCATCTAAAGTTACATATTTAGGCCTAATTGTATCCTATAACGGAATTAAAATATACCCTAAGAAAGTCGCTATAATTATAAACTAGGAAAGTCCCAATAATATATATGATATTTAAGGATTTCTAGAATTTACAAATTTCTATTAACGTACGCGATGGGCGAGCTATCCAGATAGGCGAGCTGTCCACCTTAAAACCCAACAAAAATTAGAAAAATCACACCTTAATATCTTAACAACCACTTAATAATAAATTCTTATAATTTAGATTTAGACTTTTATATATACTCTGCAGCGTCTATTAAAGTTACATTATAAATAGTTTAGTAGTTTTTAAAATATTAAATTTTAGGGACCAAAACGAGGCTAGGTTACTATATCTTAAAAAATACTAATCTATTTACAATGTAACTTTAATAGAAGCTATAAAGTATATATAAAAGTCTAAATCCAAATTATTAGAATTTATTATTAAGTGGTTGTTAAGATATTAAAGTGTGATTTTTCTAATTTTTAGTGAGTTTTTAAGGTAGGTAGCTCGCCTATTATACACGTTATTAATTTATTAATTAACGTATTTTATAAGCGAGTCGCCTATTTAAGTAAGTTGTCTACCTAATTCCTTACTAAAATCTACGAAATTTATAACAAGATATCTTAGCAACTACTTAGTACTATATATTAAAAATTTAATAGTATATATTTCTAATCTAATTAAACAAATTTTCAAAATTTAGTTAAATAAAAATAGATAGTTATAGAGATATATAGAAATATATAAATTTGGTCAGGATTTAAGTACTAAAGCTTAATATCTCTATAACCACCTAACAGATTAAATTATAAATACTCTATAGGAAGTAAAATATGCCTAAGAGTCTAAAAATAAAATTTTAAATATTATTCGTAAGTAGTTGCTAAGATATCTCGTTGTAAATTTCATAGATTTTAGTGGGGAATTGGGTAGGCAACTTGCTTAGATTAGCGACTCGCTTATAAAATACGTTACTGTTCCACTCTATACCAGCAAACGACTTATTCCAGAATATTTCTACCTTATTCTAGAATAAGTCGTCCTTAAAGAAGAATAATTGGTATATTGCTTTTAGTGGTTACATTTTAGAATAATTGCTTTATTCCGGAAAAGATCTTTTAAAGATCAGGCCAATTATAAGGTAGTATAGCCTAGTTAAGGTGGCATAGCCCAGTTAAGGTTTACCAACACTGCACCTATACCGCCAATTACAAAGCCATTTAAAACAGTTGCGCCATATCCTTAATTTTTATTTCGCCTTTAGATTTTATTAGTAAATAGTTATCGCATAAGGCCTATAGTAGCCTTAAATTGCGCCTGTAACGCCTACACATCGTTACTAAAAGATCTACTTAATAAATGTATATCTGGTAGTTAAATAATATTTCGCAATTAAGTGCAAAGCATTTTTAAAGAATTCTCGTAAGCCCCTTATAGTGTTAATTTTACTTAAAAATCGCCCAATTAGGCTTAGCTTAGGGGGTTAAACTCTACATTTCAAACTTTGCGACAAACTTTAATTTCTATAAAAAAAATCTTATTAATTGCTCCTTAGCTACTACCTTATCTACGACTTAATTAGATTCTTAATAATATGCAGGCTTTCTCTATAAGTTCTATATATATATCTAACTTAATTACTGGGTTAAATCTAACACTAGTAATAATAATGTTGGCCTCTATACCTAACCTCGTACCTACCTTCGCATCTAATATTACTACCTTACCTTTCTTAACTAAATACTATGATGCCTCCTGGGCTATTTCTGCCTTCTTAATTATAGTAAAGCCTGCCTTTATAAAGTATTTAAAAGAAACTAGGAAAATTTTAATAAAGTATATTACTTAGGATAAATATAATAACCTTATTTCCTTGCTTAGAGATATAAATTATAAAGCTTACTTATAGGCTAAATACAACGCTAAATTAAGGGCTAAGCGCCGGTAGTATATAAGGGAAGATGTTTACCTAAAGCTATAAGGCCTCTAGAGGCGCCCAATAGGCTCTATTAAGTAGGCCTTAAAGGTAGTTCCTAAGCTAGAGATTTATAATATTATTTTACAGAAGCACGGTAATATTAAACAATTAGGGTAGAAGAAAATATACCATATAATTGCAATAGAGTACTACGGTATAAGATCTGTTAAAGTTAAATAGCTGCTTAATTACTACCAAGTTTATAAAGAGTAGGTATTATCTTTAGTAAGGCCTTAATTATACGCGTTGCTAATATTTTTTATAGGAAGGCTGCCTCTACTATAAAGTCTCTGCTAAATATCATTGTCTCCTTAGCTCCTTTTAATTAAATCTAAGGCAATCTAATTAATATATAGTCTAAGCCAAATGGCGACTATAATTGGATTCTATAGATATACGATTACTTTAGTAAATACTGCGCCCTCTATTCTCTTCAGCAGAAGACTACTAAGGAAGTTGCCAACGCTATAATGCAATGGCTATATTATTATAGTGTTTATCCGCAAATTTAGCAGAGTAATAACGGTACTAAATTTAAAGGCGCCCTTTAGATCCTGCTTTACCACTATAGAATAAAAATTATTAATAGCCGCCTACGCTACCTGTAATTGTAAGGCCTTATAAAGCAGGCTAACGGCTTTATAAAGAATAAGCTTTACGCAGTAAAGCAATTAATAGGAACCTTATAATAGGTAGTGGCTTACCCGGTAATTACAGCCTTAATTAATTATACATACTACAAGATAATTGGCTATATACCTTTTTACTACCTATATAGGAAAGATCCTTAGCTATCTACTTTAGTGCCACCTACCTACTAGGCCACAGCGGAGGCTCTACCCAATATTACTTACTTTAACATTAAGGAAGAAGATCTAGATGGCAATGAGGAAGTTTTGGGCCCTCTACTAGATAAGAATAGCAATAGATGGTAGGCTGCTAAGCAAGAGCGCAAGGATAAGGATAATTAATCTATTGCCTTTGACGCCCCCACTACTACCAATAAGGATTATAATGTGTCTTTTAATCTAAAAGACTCTAGTAATCGGATCTTAACTATAGGCGAATCTTCAGCTAAAGAAGATCATAATTCTATGGATAGTATTATATATTTAGCAACTAGCTCTAAGGGCAATCGTGATTAGTTTAATAATAATAATAATAACAACGACAACAATAATATTTGAGTAAGAGCGCACGAAGGCAGTAGACTCCTCTAAACCGTACTTTATTTAGCAATAACCACCTCTCTTATAATTACTTACTAGTCTTAATTCAAACTTGGCAAACTAAGGATACTATAAAGTTAAGATTAAATGGGTTTAGGCAGCCTCCGCCTCTACTAAAAGGCTTTCCTATACTAAGTAAAGAAGCCAGAATACAATTACATTATAACATAATGGAAGCAATAGATAGAGAGGCTGCAGCCTCATTAGTAGTAAGTGCTAAACGTAATGCCGATCTTTAACGTACCAAGAGAGCTCTGCAATCTATTCGGTAGCAGGAGGAACTATATCCAGACAACTGGATTAAAGATCTAAAGGACTCCTACTATACCCCCAGAGGCTATTTTATAGATAATCTTGCCGTTTAGATTAAAACTCTATAAGTATAACTCTATCGCGAGGCCGGCGGAGCTGGCGTTCCATCTATAGATCTTAGTAAGTATTACAATATCGCCAAGCCTACCTATAGGCATAACTTAATTTGGGCAATTAAGGACTCTAACGATCCTATACACACAATTCCACTATAGTAAGAGCTTAAGCAGTAGGTGTTATGGAATCTAGAGAAGCGCTAAAAGGAACTATAGCTATAGAGCCTTCCACTAAAGTTAAGCTCTTATCACAATATATTAGATTAGCACAAGAAGATTTAACAGCAAGCTACTTACTCTTGTGAATTAATAAAGAAGAAGTATAGCACGAGCACTAGATTACCACGTTTAATATAGACAATTCAGTCCTTTTTCCTATTCCTAAAAAGCTTTAAAAGGCCATAAATATGTCTTATATACCCGGCCGCATCTACAAGATCCGCAATTATAGCTACTATAAGATTTGTACTTAGTACGGAATCGTTAAAGAACCTTTCCTTAGCAGTTAGCTAATTAAACTAAAAAAGACTTATAATGCTCAGATTCCTATAAGTATTAGTAAGATTATACCACTTTCCGCAGTAGTAAAAGCTTATTTAACTACTTCGCGACCTACTAGTTATAGGTATAAGTAAGGGTGCAATAATTAGCAATGTGGCTGTCAAAGAGCAAATATAAAATGTTCTTCTTACTGCTATAGACAGATAGCTTATATAAATTAACTAATCAATAACTCTAATAAACTACCTTTAAGAGTTATAGGCCATAGGAGACTTATTAATACTTAAATAACTTTACAGCCAAAGCGCGCCTAGCAGGTAATATAGGATTAAAGCCCTATATAATCTTAATTAGTGACAGCAAATAAGGAAGCTAATTAATTAAGCCCACCATAAAGGCTATGGAAGTTAAAGGAGACGAGGGCAATAGTAAGGGTAAAATGGGTCCAGGCAGGAGAAATTTAGATTATAATCGCGCTAAACCTAATTAGGAAATCAAAATACGGTTAGCAGAACTTTAGAGAGCTCTTTTTTGTAAATATTAGTAAAATTAGAGCTTTACGTAATTTGGAATTTTTGGTGTTAAGGAATATATTTAACTACCCCCTACCTAATTTAGTTATATTACTTATAGACTATATTTATAACGCGGAAAAGCCTTTAAATATACTTATTAAACGCATTATAATCTAGTTTAGATAAAATTTAATAGTAGTGTAGTGGTAGGGAGGGTAGCAAAAGTTAATCTCTAAAGCCTTATAAAATCTTATTAGAAAATCAAGTATTTATATTTTTATGCTAAATATCGCGACTATACTCTACCGGATGGTTAATCATAATATTAGGAATATACTAATCGTTATTTATAGCTATTAACTATGCCATCTTCTTAAATTAACTTGTAGAGATAGCCAAAATTTATTAAAAATCTCTACTAAAAATCTCTATATAGCTTTAAAAGTTCAATATAGTATTAGATCTTTTCTGGAATAAAGCAATTATTCCAAAATGTAACCGCCAAAAGCGATATACCAATTATTTCTCTTTAAGGACGACTTATTCCAAAATAAGGCAGAAATATTCTAGAATAAGCTGTCTGCCAGTTTGAAGCAGAACAGTAGCTAAGGTTAAAAGTTATTAAAATTAATTAAGCCTATTTAGAGTATTAAGTTAGTTAAATATAAAGGGGTATATTAGTTGTTGTCTATAACTAACTGGTTATAGGGTAGTTATATATACTAGTTATATAAGCTAAGCAAGTATAAAATCCACTAAAATCCACCTATAGAATAGTAGTAGCAATAACAACAATCTTATCTATGCATCTTAATATACGCATTAAATTTCCTTACGCCTCCGCTATACCTTATTAAATACTAGCTTCGACAGAAACTAAAGACGGTTTAAGCGAGCTTAATACCTTAGATATTTATATAATTAGAGCTATCCTATTAATATAACCCGCTAAAAACCCTAAATATATAACCTTTACTGTTATAATAGCCAATATTAAAAAGGCCTTAGTACTAAAGAAGTATACTAATCCTACTACAAAGGTCCTACTACCCTTTCGTCTCTGCCGTCGCCTCCCTTTCGTCTCTGCCGTCGCCTCCCTTTCGTCTCTGCCGTCGCCTCCCTTTGCTCCTCCGCCGTCGTCGCAGGGGCGCCGCTAGTTATATACCCCCTAAGGACGCGTCACCACAACGCGTCGCCACCGCAACCAACGA
>Ga0307507_10000350_pt1 | contig 94019 bp, 22 predicted proteins | sample 7_EM_MG_FD_207223 | JGI IMG/M metagenome (GOLD analysis project Ga0307507, IMG submission 207223) | Populus trichocarpa ectomycorrhiza microbial communities from riparian zone in the Pacific Northwest, United States - 7_EM | ecosystem: Host-associated > Plants > Roots > Unclassified | place...
ATGAAACCACTTATATATAGCCTCCGTAATTGTCTTAATAGAACCATAAAACACATAAGAAAATACATAGGAAATCCCTCCTAAGGTGCCTTCTAGGTTGCCTTCCAAATGGTGCTCTAAGCTGGCCGTAAGTCCTGCTTACGGTCCGTAAAATAAACTGTACGGCCTTTTAACGGGCCATAAATGCACCGTACGGCCTTCCAACAGGCCGTAGCTGAACCATAAATGCTTCGTTAGTCTCGCTCTACCCATTCTATAACCTTTAGGTTAAGCTTATTCGTATTAATTAGGGGTTTAAGAGCTTAACACGGCTTTGCCTTAGTTATAGCGTCTGCTGGGTTATCTCCGCTGCTAATCCATTTAACCTCCGTAATCTCACGTCATTTATAGGCCTGACGTAAGCACATTAGGTTAACCATAAGCCTCTTCTCTTATATTGTACCTAGTTTAACTAGGTAGTCATAAAGGGACTTTAAATTAGTGCATAAAACCAGGGGTAACTGCTTTAGTTGTAAAATCTTCTAAACCATTAATTTAATTGCGGCTGCTATATTAAATCCATAAGCTAGTGCATATAGTTCAGAAGCTAGTACACTATAGGTTACTTATTTGCACTTAATTAAAGACCAGTGCAGTATATTTACGTCCTAATTGCGGTCCGTAAGTACAATTACAAAGCCGATTTGTAATAATAGGTCTTTGTTATTGGCAAAGGAGGCGTCCGTAAATGCCAGTAAGCTAAGAGAACTTAGGTCTAGTGGTACAAAAGTAAGTCCCCTTACTATATTATCAATTTACTACTAAATGCGCTTATTAAGCTACTTAATATTTTCTTCTTGCAGATCTACTACCTAGGCCGCAAAGGACAAGTCATAAGCAGATTCGGGTTGGCAGACTATAGTAATATAGGCGCCTCTTGCACGCTATGCAGCGTATTAGTCCTTTATATTTACGGTCTTACAGGTCTCTCCGCGGGAACTAGTAAGGTCTGTAGGCTTTACTATAATAAGCTTTAGGTTTTAAGCTTAGCGTTCCTAAGTTAGCTAGATTAAGTTACCCTTTTATATAATTAAGCCTCCGTTAAACTTAATTGGAGTCTGCTTAGTTAACTGCTCTTATAGCTTTACTAGGAACTTAGCTTCTTACAGTTTAGTCTCTTTAGCGTCCGCAAATATCCGGTCTGCTAAGAAGAGGGTATCGTCTGTTTGGAGTCCAATAATACCAAGGCCGTTCAATAGGCTGTATAGGAGGCAGGGGTTATAGGTCAACTGTTCCATTTTAAGTTTACTAACATAGTGCTAGTGGTATGTCTTAAACCAATAGTTTCCGGCTTCTGGTACTCCGTAAAGAGGTTTTATAACCCATAAAATTGTTCCTGGTTATAGGTTGAGCTCATAGGGTGGTCGTATAAAGATATCCCTACTTAGGTAGGTATTAGACTATATATAGGCTTATAAGATGTCCCGTAAGTAAAGGGCTATAGATTTAGTTTGCTATAGTCCAGGCATAAGTGCAAGTATAATCCGTTAACTAACCCGTTAAATTATAGGCAATTGCGTAAGGACTAGGTTCTTTCCCTAGTTATTATAAGCTTATACAACAAGCCTTAATTTCTTAAAGGCTTTGTTAGTATTAGGGTGCTTAATCTCATTAACGAAGCGTAAGTTAAATATATGGACGCCTTGCGGAACGTCTCTCTCTATTATAATTACAAAGATACCCTTTTCAAGTAGTCCGTTAATCTCTTTACGCCATAGGTCCGTAAAAGGGGTTTCCTATATTAGAACTAATATATCTACAGGCGGAGATTGCTTTGCGGATATACCTGCAGAGGTTAGGTGGTTCTCCGTTATAGGATTCTTACGGGGGCGTCCTCGGCCACGCTTTACGGCAGGTTTAGTAGGTTTAGTAGGTTTCTAGAGGACCTCTAGGGTAGGCAAGGGTGCCTCCAGTTTGTCTAATTCGGCAGTCGCTTCTAGTTCGTCTGGTTTGGCGGTTACTTCTAGTTCATCTAGCTCAACGTCATAGGTATTTTCGGGCCAAAAGTAGGGTTTTACGGACGTGCTTCTAAAGCTAGTTAGCCCACTAAGAAGCTATACACAGCACGTCTCGTTTTCTACAGCCAGTAGACGGTAAGGTCCATTCCAACTACCGCTTTTACGCCATACAAGGACTTCAGAGTTAAGCGGGAGGTTGTGTACTAAGGTCGTATTAGGTCCATTACAGTGGTGCAGAGCATTATTAATAGTTTGTTTAGCCCGTAATTTAACTATTTCAGCCATTACCTTCCGTATTGCAGCTGCTTGTTCCGTAATAGACAGGGTAGGGGGGCCTAGGTTACTTATCCTTAGGTAGGCTCCGTAAACCAAGAGGGTGGGTACTAGTCCGTTAGGGCCAGTAGTGTCGTTAACAGCTTTTACGGCCATCTATAAAGCCAGTTCCTTTTAAATGTCCTTGCACTTATCTATAATAATCTAATAAGCTCTCTGTAGAGCTAGGTAAGCTCGCTTAATAAGCCTAACGGACTAATACGCCTTAACTAAAACAGCTTTTATTAATATAGCTATGGCCGTAGCATACTGCTGGAATTCCTTACTAATAAAGTTCCTACCAGCGTTATGGGTAATATACTCAGGAGGTCCAACATACGTGTTAATCCAGCAGGTCCGTAAAATATCCCAAGTATACTTTGCGGATATATTTTGCAACTAACGGGCGGCTTGGTAGCGGGTTGCCTTATTAATTATATATAATACTAGGCTGCCGTTAATATACATAATATCTACGTACACTAAGTGGTTGAAGTTAAGGTCCTTATAAAGGGTGAACTTAAATCGGCCTAGGGAACGTCCGTATTTCTAGCAAAAAGAGCAGTATTTAGTTAGGTAATTAACTGCCTTCCTATTAACGTTGTTATGTCCAGAGCGTTTAAGGACTCTATATAGCTTTTCGGCTAACAGGTGGCCGAAACGGCAGTACAGACGGTAGATCTCCGTACTGGTAAGGTAGCACGGGTTATAGTCAAAAGATTCCTAAATATAGGTCCATAAAGTCTCTCCCTATATAAGGAACGGGTGTCCAAATCGTTATATAATTGGCAGGGTAACATGCTTACTTCTAGGGGCAGTTGCAGGGCCAATTAAGGTGTCTATAATATTATTATAATAAACCTATAACCTGTCCATGTCCGTAAGGCAAAGTAAGAAAGGGGTGTCTGCTTTTACTATATAGAAGTTAACTAGGCTAATTAGGGTCTTAACTACAACTAATCTAATTAATGCAGTTAAGCTAATGCCGAATTGGACGTTTACAGCCCTAGTTTACATAGTGTTAATATCCGTATTATCATTTGCGGTGGTCCTATATGCAAGGTATTGTCCATAACCTACAGTAGACTTCTTAGAGGCGCCTGTGTTAATTATAACACCATAAAATTCCTTGGGGGTATAGCGTTCTGTGGTGATATATACAAATGGGTCCTGCTTATAATCTATAACGTCCGTAACGGGGGTGCTTGCGGAATGGTTTTTGGGCGCAACTAAGTGTATAAAGGAACGGTCAGCTAATACAGTCGTAATATTAAAGGCTTGGCTGTCCGTAAAAGGTCCAAAAGTAGTTAGGAACATCTCTAAGGTCTTCTATTCCTGGTTGTTTAGGTTAAAGTCAATTATAAGGGCTTCTATTAACTCATTAGGGGGCTCCTCTTCTTCCTCTCCTTTATATTCTAAGATAAACTGGCTAATCTATTTATTAAATCTCTTCTTAGACCTATTATGTTCTTCCTAGGTATGCCTTATAGACTAATATCCTTCCTTGCCACATACAAAGCATTTCTGGCTTGTTCATCTATGGGGGTATACTTTTATATGGGAGTTGCTGCGGGGGTTACGGGTAGGACTTAGTCGGTATAGGTGCTGCTAGCGGTAACGGCGGTCCGTAAAGTAGACGTCTAAGTCTGTCTGCGGATATTAAATATCCGTGGCAAAGGCTTGAGTGCTACCCAGTAGGTTTAAGACTTCGTACATTACAATAGAGGAGCGTAGGTTATTAATAAGGCCAGCTAAGGTGTCTGCAGGCTTATAATAGGCGTACTTATAGGGCTCTACTTCCTGGCAAGCCGTAATAAGTTTATTGTGCAGGAAGTCGTCTGTTTAAAGCTTAGTATTAAGGCCGTGCTATAGGTGCCGGAGGTCTTTAATAAGGATTTGTAGACACTCTATAGTCGATTTTTCAGTGTTCTTGTTAATTACGGTCCGTAGCTTGGTCGCATTTTATTAGGTAAGGATATTACGCCTATATTCTAGTCCTTTAAAGTAGTTGCGGGTAGCTTCGCATAGCTTATTAAAGGGGACACTAAGGGGGTTGCTCTTAAGGTTGGTATAGTAGTAGTTAAGTGCTAGGCCGCGCAGCATGGTAGAGTAGGCTTGGCTAAACTCTTGTTTAGAAATATTAGCCTTCTGGCAGAGGTCCGTAAAGATAGTCAGTTTAAAGTTAAAATTATCATTTTCACCGCTATACTTAGATTTGTTGGTATAGAGCTTAGCTAGGTTAGCTAGCTCCTTACCATAGGTCTTTACTTAGGTGGGTTGCGGATCTATAACTTGCGGATCTATAGCTTGTAGGTATATAGCTTGCGGATCTATAACTTAAATAGCGGGGGTAATTTGGTCCGTATTTTGGTTTACAGGGGTGTTATAATCCGTAACTTAAGAGTAGGGTATATTTTGGCCAATAAGGTTGAGTCTGAAGTCGCTTAGGTTTATAGGACGAATTTAGTTAAGTGGGTTAGGTATAAGGCCAGCAATTATATTAAGTTTGGAAGAAGTAAAGAGTTCCTTAGTTTCTTGGAACTGGTCTAGGATTTCCTCTTTAGTCTATTCCGTTTAGTCCTTCTTGTGTATTGTATTATATAAGGACTATACAATAGTAACTCGTTTATTTCTTTTAACCCATACACCTTAGTCACGTAAAAGGGTTTATAGTTTACAGATAGTAATAGGGTTATAGGCCTTAAAAATAGCTTCTATAAAGTCCGCAAAGTCTTCCTAGTATTACTCCCACAGGTTGTTATTTATAAGCTTAAAGTGTTTGTATTTAAGGATTTTAAAACTAATGTAGTTATTAACGTTGTTTATAGACGTAATGTTAACTCCTTATCTCCACTTCTTTTAACCTTCGCTGACTTGCTTGCTAATATCTGCCATACTATAGTATAGTGTGGTGCGTAGCGGGTGGTAGCAGCTTATAACGGGTGGGGGAGGTCTTATAACAGTCCATAAAATTAATTAACGGGTCTGTAATAGTTCGCAGGAGGGTAAGGGGTTTCCGCAAAAGGTCTAAAGAGGTTTAAGGTTTGAGGGGGTTAAGGATAGGGGTTCCATATAGGTCTGTATTCGCGTCTATAACTTCCAGTAAACCGTACTAAGACTTAAATAAGTATATAGAGTTGGAGATAAGTCCGTAATCCCCAACTTCTGACCTTCTAGTAGGTTGTACTAGGAGTCTAAACAGGTGGTTACTGTCGTATATATCGCTCGGGGGGAGGTATCAAGTGATTGCTAATCTGTGCGCGCTTACTAATTAGTGTTCATACTAACTTAATAGCACGAGTGAGTTGTATCCACGGGCACGAAATACATGTAGTATCATATACTTGTTTAGATGGTGACTGTCAATTGTATAAAGCAGACTACGTAGTCTATATACTAATACGCCTCCCCCCTAATTGGTTAGTGCTTTAGAAGTGCACCAGACGCGTAAGCGGGTGGTTAGTGCACCAAACGCGTAAACGCGTACTCGGCGTACCCAACGCGTAAGCACACGGTTGGTACGACAGGTGCTGTAATTATACAATTAGGGTTTATACTAATTATAAAGCCTTAGAGTATTTTATAATAATAAAGCAACTTACTAGTTAGTAGGTCTAATGGGCTAAAATACTCTCCTAATTTTCCCTTATAATTATATACTGTCCTAATAAATAAAATTCTAAAGCTAATACCCTAATTTAGAGGAATAAAATATAAGGCCATAGAATAAGCTAAAGGTTTAGTACTAAATATACACCCTCTTTTGTCCTAAATAGCTTAATTTATAAATCCTAAAAGAGCTAATCCTTAAATAAAATAAGGTAATACCTATAGAAGGGGAAGCTTTAAATAAATTAATAAAATCAATAAACTATATTTTAGTAATAAACTATATAGCTAATTCCCTAAAAACCTTTTATAATTAAGCTATTAAAAGTAAACCTAATTTAAAAATAGAGAAAGGACTGCTTTATACTGAAAATGGCTTATAGTTTTAAATATTAATAACTTATAAATAGAGCTAATCTATAAAACCTACCGTTAAATATATATAATACACCCCAGTTAAAATAAGACCTATTAATTACTAGTACTCTATTATTATTAGCAAGAACTTCTATTTAATATAAAATAATTTATTAGAAATTTCTATACTTATAAACATATAAATATCCCTAAGGATTAAATTTTTAAATAGCTATAGCCACTGCTAGTCCTAGAGCGCCTTTAGTAATATATTATAATAAATTATAAGTTGTTCTTAAAGGATACCTATAGTTACAATATAGCCTATATAGTAATTAATTAACCAAATAAATAATTTTTTTCTCTTCTTTATTATAAAATTATAACTATAAAGGATATGGCCTATTTTTATACTAATAATATTTACTAAATTTATAGCGCCCCTAAATTAATTATCTCTAACTATAGTTTTTATTTTATATTAGACTTTATTAGTAAAATATTATCCCCTATTAATGGCCTTAATAGTTAGTAGTTGGCGCAATTGGCGCGCGATTAAGGGTATTTAGCAACTTGACTAACTAGCCTATATTATATTTTTTTAATACGCCATCTACGCGTAGGCTGCACGCAATCTGCGCAATTAACAATTTTAATAATTTACCTTTTTACTTATAAAAATATTAAAGTCTTTTAAGTTCTATAGTATATTATTATATAATACGCGGCCGTCGAAAACGGACTCTGCACCTATACGTGGTGACGGCTACGAACCTAGGTCTTCGAAGTTCAGACCCAGAGCCAACGCAGAGACGTCGCACAGTGTGCGGGTAGGAGCTGGTGGTTGTTGAAATGTTATGGGGGGTAGTGAAAAGTTTTCACGTGGGATGGTGAGATCTTGAAAACCACTACTTTGGTCCCCCTTTACAGTAAATAACTACTGCTCTTATTCCGAGCCCACCTGTACGATCCAACATAGATACACAGCATTTGATAGCATCCCCCGACCCCTAATAGAAAGCATTGACGACCTTATATCGACGAATGAACGAACGAACGCGAACGGACGAGCGAACGAGCAAATATACGGCCCCTTCTAACCCCTAGGGCGATCGCCCGCGGAGCATGCGGTTACTCGCCGTACTACCGTAATACTACTGAAACCGTCAGCCGGATAACCCCGTATGGTTTTCCTTGTCTCCTCTTAACGGAGTGGTGCCCTTAGAGAGGGCCTAGTGACTGGGGACTGGGCATAAAAGATACCCAGGTATATACATCCCGCTTTTGTCTTTTGGTACTAGGATGGTAGAACGGATGAATCCCCCTTACGCCTTTAATAGGCCTTAGGGGGGGGGGAGGCATGGCGTATATAGCAATGGTCAACAAGAGATAGCACAAAAGGGATAGTTAAGATATGGGAAACAACAATAAGACACAGCAATCAATTGGCAAGGCCTAGCTGGGACGTAGTGAACCCTGGCTTTGGATAAGCTAGAGAGGGAAGCAGTGGTTCCTAAGGAGATCGAACATCCAAGGAGGACAGGACGTAGCCGTAGGCCCGCAGGGCCGCTGCTACGGACGGACATGGCAAATCGGGGGTTTTCACCCTACTGAGGTGGCTCATAGGGTTTTTCCGTCCCCTACACAGCAGGGGTTTCTTCCTGTCAATTTACAAGTTTCCCCCCCTGCGATGGCAAGTGTCTGCGTGGGCCTAGATAGGATCCGTATCAGACGTTAATCAAAGAACTTACTACTATAATACGCGTATAGTATACGTATAATATAACCCCTTTAGGCAAACTTTTTATTAAAAAAAAATTATAAATTTTTTTTATAGCGTTGCTTGGGGATTTACTAGAGCTTAAGCAAAAATAAGCGAAAATTAAAAAATTAAAAAACTGTTAAGTTGGGTGTTAAGTTAGTTGTTAGATACGCCAATTGCGTAGGCTACATGCCAAAAACGTTAAATGCGTTAAATACGTCAACAATAGGTATTTGGTAGCCAATTGGCCTAGTTAATAGTATTTAATTTTCACTTAATAGGTGTAAGAGCCTAGTCTGACTAGAACGTATAATTATCTAATTAATAGTGTAGACTAAGAGTTATAGATAAGTAGAAGGTAAGTTAAAAGTAGAATAAGCTTTACGTATTAAAGGATAAATGCTTTCTAACCTCTTCTATTTAGAGACTAATTGCTAGTTCTTCTTTAGAGGAGAACTAGCTCCCTTTATAATTTTTCTAAAATATTAGTAAAACCTATTACCCCTTATCTGTCTAACTATATCTTCTTTAGGATATTAGTGGGATATTAGTAAAACCTTTATCTATTTTATCTAATATATACCTTTTTAAAGCGCCTATTATAATTACCTCCCTTTTAAAAGTCTTAGTCCTCTAAGACTTTACCTCTTAATAAACTTTTATAGAGTTCCGACTAAAACCACTAAGGAAGTTCTTAGTAGAAAGGTACTCTATAATACGGCTTATTACTAGCTCTTTACTAGCGTAAAACCTTACTTTATCTTCTATTTATCTGCTCTTCTTTTACTATAGCTCTTTATAATACCTTTATAATAGAACTTTAATAATAAAATAATAATAATAATAATAATAATTAGATAGGATTTACCTTCCTTATTATAAGAGTTTATTATAAGCTAATCTGGAGGTTGTCCTATATAATATATTAACTAGCTACTATCCCTATTTACCTAAAATAGGTCCTAATAATAACGTCTTAATTTTAATTTCTTCTAGTTTATAAGCTGTCATCTCTTATATATCTTTCTATTAATAATACTATTTATCTTGCCTTTTAGTAAACTGTTCTTTATTATATCTTAGCTTTTAGCTTCTAAATCTCTAGCTATTCTTTTTACTACTACTCTATTCTCTTTTTATAACGCGTCTATAAGTAATAGAATCCCTATTTAATCTCTTTAATAATACTAACTTCCTATAGTATTCTCTCGCAATAGCTTATAGTTATACTATACGTCTCTAAACTAGCAGCGGCGTTATCCCTCTTTTAATAGTACTATGGACCACTTCTATTACTACTATAGTGGTTTCTCTAAAGTACTACCATTATTACGTTTACGCACTTACACTAAACCCGTCCTACGCCTATAAGATACTATGATTTAGTAAAAACAAATCTAAGTATTTCCACTGTTGCAGCTAGAGGAAAACCTATATTCTAATATTTTCTATTTTATCCTATTCTAGATTTTACTAACTATATTATATTCTCGTTATTTACGCGCGTAAGGCTTACTAGCTTTAACGCCCTATTAGGGACTTTCGTTTATATTAGAATAATAAAAAATAGGGATAGAAGGTGTTTTCTATTACTTATAGCCTCTTTAATTTAATGAGGGTTTCTACTGCTATAGAGACGCAGCGATCTTAGATATATAGTATCTAGGAGCGCATCTATAAGCAGCTTACTTTTATAAATAATAACATTTGCACTCTTACGCGGGCCTTTCTAGCTAGGTAAGCCTCTTTAGTAATATATCTAGGAATTATACTAACTCTTTAGCCGCTAACTTTCTAATTTCTACTTAGATGCTAATTTAGAACCTAAATATAATACTAAAAATAGGAATAAAGATAAACGTTCTTCCCGCTAGTCCCCTACTTATAATAGTCCATCTAGTTCCCGCCGCTCTAAGAAGAATACTAGTGAGAATACTAATACTTCTAGGGAGGAGAGTGCTAATAATACTGCCGATAATAACGTTAAGGTAGAGGAGAAGGCTCCTATTGCTACTTTTAGTATTTAAATTATTATCTTATTCTTTTTTCCTTTTTATAAAATAGCTTTATATAGTGCCTCTCTAGTACCTCTAAAATGCCCTAGTATAGGGAATTAACTTTATACTTTAGGGATGCCCTTATTCTTAGTTTTAGTAAAAGTCTATATAAAAGTAGTATACTACTATAATCCCCATATATAATAAACGGGTAGTGCTCCTATAGGTGCTTTACAATTTCTTAAAATTTCTAATTCTTTACTCTCTGTCTTTTTGGTCCTCTTTATTCTATTAATTCTATTATAAATCTCTAGTACTAGACCAGATACTCTTCTTTTATCTTTAGGAAACCCTTCTATATCCCTAAGGCCTCTTCTACTACTACCACTACTACTACTACTACTACTACTACTCTTTTTTAAATAGTTCTTTAGTGGTTTTTATATAGATCCTTATAGGCTTTCTCTTACAAGATTTTAGGATCCCTATTATAATAGCAAAACATTTCCGTTTTTAATACATATACTTAACCCTATAGTTTTAATTTATAGAGTTTTCCCCTTTATTTTATCTATAGTATATATTACAGACGCTTTAAGTACGATGTTATAACTGCTTAGAGAAGAGTTAGAAGAAGCTAGTTAGTTAATAAGGGCACGGTCCAAAATAGAACCGGTGGAACTATATAATAAGGAATAGTAAGCAAGCTACGTAATATTATACGCAGTATACGCAGAGTATAAAGGGAACGCACGTATAACATATATATTACGTATAACATATATATTACGTATAATATATATATTACGTATAACATATATATTACGTATAACATATATATTACGTATAATATATATATTACGTATAACATATATATTACGTATAACATATATATTACGTATAACATATATATTACGTATAACATATATATTACGTATAACATATATATTACGTATAACATATATATTACGTATAACATATATATTACGTATCTTATATATAAGGAGGGTTTCTTAGGAGTATAGATATATATTTAAAGGACCATAGTCCCTACCTAGATAGTTCCTTTCCTTATAGTAAATCTTAGAGTATAATTAGAGTTAATCTATTAGGTAACCACTCTACCAGTTATTATCTGTTTATTATATTGTTGGCTTTCTATTTACCTATATAACCTAGCCCAATAATAAGTCTACTATAGTATTTCCCACAAGGCTTCGTTATATATTTACTACCTAGTTCCAGTATTAATAAAGTTAAAAAATATGCCACTAAAAGCGCCAGTTATAACACTATCCACGGCAGCTATAACCTTAGGGTTAGAAACGGACACCAGTATAAAAAATACTAATTTACAGCTAGTTATAGTGGGTTAGTTATAGGAAATAGTTAATTAATTAATAGATAATAATTAAATACTTAAAGACCGAATTAATGGAATTGGAGCAGCTAAGGTTAAGTTACCGTCTATTAAACAATTCTTAGGGGAGAAGTTAAAACTCAAAGGGTTCCTTATATAAATGCACTTTAAGGTTATATAAGAGGGAGCTAAGCTAGCAATATTTATAGACCAAGTGGTGTACATAGGATTGTTCTTAACCAGAAGAGCACTTAAGTGGTTTAAACTTTACTTTACCGAAATCTAAGCGAACGGAATAACAACTATTAATTAAGAAGTATGGTATATGTTTACTAACTAAAACGGGTTTGCAGAGAGGCTAATATAGATATTTGGTAACCTGGAGGTAATAACCATAGCAAAATAAAAGCTTTAAAAGCTAGTACAACGCACTTTAGCAATTAAGTATATAATGCAGTTTTAGACACTTGTAATATAGGTTAAGTAAAATAATAAGGCGCTTATAGCATAGTATAAACAGGGACTTAAGGCTAAAGTCTAGAACGCAATTATCCTAATAGAAGATGCGGAAACTCTAAGAGAGTTAATAAATTAGTTAATTAAGATTAATAATAGGATCTATTAAAGGGAATAAGCTAAGAAAGGGCAAGATAGAGTTCTATAGTTGTATAAGATGTATAGTATATAATAATAGACGCAGAGTTATAAACTATAGAATAGTGGACTAGAGCTAATAGACCTAAGCGGTACTAAAGAATCTAAAAAGTAAAATAAGAAACTATGGAAACCTAAAAGTTAAGGATTAAGTAATTATAGGACTAAGGAGTAAAGGCTAAACTAGGGATCTTAGTAGTAGAATATGTTTAGGCGGACTTTATAATAAAAAGAATGGTTTAAAAAAGGAGCTTATATAAATTATAAAAAATAAGGTAATTTCGCTAGAGACTATGGAGGTGGTTAAAGTAGCTACGTAATAAGGGGTATAAAGTTGTTAGAGTATAATAATATAGATATAGGAGTATTGCACGGAACTAAGAAGTGTTTAATTAAACACTTTGCGTTTTGTTATAATAACGCATGCCAAATTTATAAAGACGCTAAGTATGGCGCAAGCTATTGGCTATAAGAGCCAAAGTTAAGAGGACTTAAAGGAACTAAAGAGTTAGATAAAGAACAAGATTAACTCTATAAGCTAGATTAAGATATTATAGTAATATACGGATAAAGATTAGCAATAATAATAATGGAGTTAAAGTACTTATTAATTAATAGTAATAAGGAAAAAAAAGAGGCTAACTAGGGGCGCTTAAACCTTAATAATGTAATGGAAGTAGAAACTGAGACCACCATAGAATGTAGTTTAGTAATAGGTATTATAATACTATTAGATATAGCATCTATCGCTTTATAAGATAGAAGGAGTAATATCTAAAGATAATTAAGTAAGCAGATAACTGCTAGTGCTAGCTTACTACTTAATAAAGGTAAAAGGCCATAGGCTTAAGATTCTTAAGAAGAGATAAGAAATGCTTAAGATTTTTAAGATAAGATAAGATATACCTAAGAACCTATAATGGAAGAAAACTAATGGGAAAGGGCAGTAGTTTAGTTTAAGAATAAACAAATAAGCATAGGATAAAGATTTCTAGAAAGCCAAGATTTTAAAGAATAAATAAGGTCTATAGAGATTTTAGGTAAATACAGTGTCTAACCTAAAGGTTAAAAAGTTAATATAGTAATTAAGAAGTAAGAAGACTTTAAGGATCCCTTTAGAAGAAGAAAACTAAAAGAAAGTTTAGATAAGTTTAGACAATAAATTATTATATAGTAAGAACAGAAGCTAGACTAGAGATTAGCTATGTTATGACATATAAAGGATAGAGCACCTATATAAAAAATTATAAATAGGCTAAGGGTAGGAACACTAAGAGCTAAGTGGTTAAATAACCTAGAATAAGAAGAGGATTTAGGAATTCTAACTAGGTTTATAGAATAACACACTAAAGGTTATAGTAAGGCAGTAATAAAAAGATACTTCTTTATGGATAGATTATATACACTTACAGAGCTGTACTAAAAATAGTATTAACAGCGCGGAAATAATAAGTGGGAAGATTTCTATATATAGTTAGACAAGAAGGTTATACTAGATTAAGCTATATTAAAAAGACAGATAAGTTATATTAAGGGAGCATTAATTATAATATTTAAGAACCTTAAGGAATAAGCTGTAGACTGGAGTGAGATAATATAGGTATTAGTACCAGTAAATAATATAGCAACGTTTAGATTAATACGGGATAGGTTTAAACTTAAGAGCGAAAATAAGCTATAAGTTAACCTAAAGCACCTAGTATATTACACATTGGCATGGATTATATATGTGGATAATATGTATAATATATATAGGACACCTAAGGATAAATATCGCAAGTATCTAATAAGAATGTATTAGACCATAGACAAAAAGTGATATAGGAACGCTAAGTATATATATAGCTAGCACCTAGTAGAAATTTAAAAACTAGGAGATTTAATACTTTAACTAGAAAGGTTCCTTATAGAAGAGTACCTAGATAGATAATAGTAGTAGAAGTGCCCAGAGAACACTTATCTATAGTATATTAAAGATAAGAAGCGAACTAAGTATTGGCTATAGAGGGACTAAGTATAGTTAAGATCTAATAGTTAATAGTTAGGAAAAGCGGAGGCCTATAGGATTAGAGGGAGCTAGTAGTAGAGCTTTAAATCCTTAAGGGAGTTATAGGACGACACCTAAACTTAAGAGTTAGTTGGTAAGATTAAAAGTTTAAAGCATTAGTAGATAGTAAAGTAATAAGAAACTATATATTACCAGCAGCAGTTAAAAGGATAGGGTTACTACACAGGTAAAAAGAACACCTATACCTATTAATAACGATTTAAGGAGATCTAATAGCCTATAGAGGAGGTATTATTAATCTTAAAATAGGACCTATTTAGTTAACTATTAAAGGAAAACAAGTTAAGATATCTTTTAATATCCTACCATTAGGAAAGGACGAGGCAATACTAAAAATGCCTTAGTTATAGAAATACAATTTAAGAATTAATTGGATTATAGGTTAGGTTAATATTAAGAATACTTAATAATATAAGATGTGACAGTAAACTAAGATGGTATGGTACTAAGTTAGAGTAATATGTAAAGAGACTAAGTAAGGCTTAAGTTACGTACTAAAGAGATACTATAAGTATAGTAAAAAGTTATAGAGCCTAGAAAGTGAAAAGCTGTTAAAGTATATAGTATGGGACTATAAGATAGAATTAGAACTGGGAATAAGTCTAAAGTTCTTTCTAATCTATAAGCTTACTAAAATAGAGTTAGTGGCGCTTAAGGAGTTTGTCTAGGAGAACTTATAAAAGGGATATATCTAACTGTTATAGTTATCAGTGGGATATTTAGTATTGTTTATACCTAAGAAAAACAGAAAATTTAGAATGTGCATTAAATATAGATAGTTAAATAGTATTATAAGAAAAGATAGATATCCTTTACCTTTAATTAGCGAAATCTAAGACAGGATAGGCAATGCGCAAATCTTTATAAAGATAGATCTAAAATGGACATACTATTAGATTAGGATTAAGGAAGGAGATAAGTAGAAGGCAGCCTTTAGGTTAAAGGAAGGACTATATAAGCTATTAGTTATATAGTTTAGACTTATAAATGTACTAGTAACGTTTTAGAAACGAATTAATAGTATATTAGGAGAATACCTTAATGAGTTTGTTATGGTATACCTTAATAACATTATTATCTACTTAATAAGTAAACGGGAACATAAGGAATATATTAAGTAGGTCTTAAAGAAACTATAAAAAGAAGAGATACTAGTAGTAATTAAGAAATGCGAGTTCTTTATAAGGAAGACCAATTTTGTTAGATTTATTATTAAACTAAGAAGAATTAGTATGGACCTAAAGAAAGTAGACGCTATAGTAAGTTGGCAGGAACTAGAGAACGTTATATAGTTAAGGTTGTTTTTAGGGGTTTGCAACTACTATAGGAAGTTTATAGCATAGTAGTTAAAGAATATTAAACTATTTACAAGACTTATAAAAAAGGAGGAACTGTGGATATAGGGAGACAAATAAAGAAAGTTATTTTAGGAACTTAAGGAGCTGTTTACCCAAGATCTAATCCTTAAAATTTATTAGTTATAGTTAGAAACAGTTATAGAAATAGACGCATTAAATTTTGTCCTAGGAGTATATCTGCTATAGAAGCACTAGGACGCGTGGCATCTAGTAGCGTATTATAGTTAAAAAATAACACTAGTAGAGTTGAACTACGATATCTATAACAAGGAGTTACTAGGTATAGTTGCAGTATTTAAGGAATAGAAAGCGTTCTTATAAGGTATAGAGAAACCATTTATAGTTAAAACAGACTATAAGAACTTAATAGGATTTTTAACAATAAAGGAGCTAAACTAAAGACAAGTTAGATAGGCTGAAATGCTTACAGAATATTATTTTAAGATTTAGCATACTAAGGGTACTAAAAATGCAAGAGTAGATGCACTTAGTAGGAAGGCAGAGTTATAAAATAAAGAAAGGCTATTAGGGGCAATATTATGCCAAGATAAGGATGGGTTAATTAGGTATAATTATCCTAAAATTGCAGCAATAAAAGAAGAAAGGACCTATAAGACACTAAAGAGTGTATGGTTATAAAAGATCTAAGAAGCGTAGGATAAGGATTTAGAATTAGAATAGTATAAGTACTATAAAGCTATATATATACCAAGGACAGTCACAAAGGAGTTTGTAGAGGAATTTTATAAGGGAATTTTATAAGGACATAACGGAGCCGTAGGCTTAGTGTTAAGACTTTAAGAGGAATATATTATTTAAGGAATCTAGGGACTAGCGAGATAAGTTATAAGGGAGTGTCTAGATTACTAGAGAAATAAATTAATAAGGCATAAGCTATATAGAGGGCTATAACCTATTAAGATACTAAAAAGGCTATAGGAGGTTATATTATAGGACTTTATTATAAAGTTACTAAAGTTAAAAGATCCTATTACTGGATAAGATTATAATATAATTTTAGTAATAGTAGATAAGCTAACTAAGTAGGGCTACTTTATAGCATATATAGAAGAAATATTAGCAGAGGATATAGCTAGAATCTATATTAAAGAAGTGTTTATAAGATATAAAGCACTAATAAAGATTATATTAAATAGAGATCTAAGATTTATAGTAGTATTTTAGGAAGTATTTTTTTAGCTAAATAAAGAGTTTAAGCAGTAATGTTAATAGTATATTATCTATAAACGGATAGATAAATAAAAAGGCTAAACTAAACGTTGGAACAGTACTTAAGACATTATATTAATCACGCATAAAATAATTAGGTATTGTTATTACTAGTTATATAGTTTATATATAACGCTACACTATAGAAAGGAATAGGTATATTACCGTTTAAGGCAAATTATAGATATAAGCTAAGAATATTATTATTACTATAATAAGTAAAAAAGATAAGTAGTATAGCTAAAGAAAGAATAGAGAACTTAATAGATCTTTATAATTATCTTAAAGAAATAGTAAAGTTGGTATAAGCAAGAATAAAAAGGTACTATAATGCTAAGAGATCTAAGGGACTAGATCTTAAGGAGGGGGATAAAGTATAGCTACTATATAAATTTTTTAAAAGTTAACAACTAAGTAAGAAGTTAGATTATATTAGACTAGGACTATTTAAGGTTATAGTAAAGATCTTAGAAGTTATATATAGACTTAACTTACTAGAGAAAATAAAGATTTACCCTATATAATATATTGCAATGTGTCACGGAGTAGGCATGAACCGGGATACAATGTACTAAACGAGGTAGTAATTGAGAAGGCTACGTACACGTAACTATGCGTGGTTGATACAAAGACATTGGATAAAGAAGAAGAGTCTTTATATACCAGGTACGGGTATAAATAGGGGTTGTAGGGGAACGTGCGCAGGTGTCTTAGGACGAACGTAAGGGGGGTGCAGCTCGTAGGGGTCACGGAAAAGTTAAACGGGGTCACCAATGGGGTCGGCGAAAGCTAAACGGGGTCACCAATGGAGCGCCGGAAAAAGGTTGGCGGGGTCACACTTTTAGCCATACAGAACGCGCATTGGTAGCCATATTTAACTTAAGCGACCGCATAAACCAAAATATCTAGGGCATATGCTACGCATACGCACATAGGCACTTAGATATATACATATATATACACACACATATATTATATATATGCACATATATATACGCGAATTTATATATATCTCGCTACACTAATAATAAGTGAAAACTATACTAAGGCAAACAAGAGCATAGTAGGATGGTTAAACGGCCTACTAGTCAGTATGGATAACCATATGCTACGCATATGCTAAGTATACATAGGTATTCTAGAGCGTACCTAACATTAAATATAAAGACGATAGTTCTCAAGATAATATAATCGGTAGGGAGAGTATTAAAGATAAGGAGAATAAGGAGAATAAGGAGAATAAGGAGGGCGAGGAGGGCGAGGGCTAAGATAGTACGTAATAGCGGCTTCTATTTCATATGGGTCTCTCTGAGGTAACACTATATATAACTTTATGCATATGCTATGCATATGCTTAGAATAGCTAGGGCATACTCTAAGACTATAGAGCACTTGTTAGCTTTAATGGTAAGCATTAAGTTATTATCTAAGAGGCAATAGACTATATTATAATGCTAGAATATCTAGCAACCAGAAAAAAAGGAATTGTATACTTTATCTATAAAGCACCACCTCTGCTGTCTATAGATGCAGATAAAAAAATAGTACGCAAGGTTATTAATTGGTATATGTTAAAGGTAAGCAATATATATGCAGAGTATATACTATACTTATACATCTAGCAGATTTAATTCTTATTCCATTAAACTAGTAACCCTAAGATTACACAACTATAGCTTCTTAGAGAAAACAATAATTAGGAGAATAGAAAAGCATTTTATTAAGCATTTAAATATAGCGGCATTAGATACTGCGAGTACGCCTATAAGGATATGCTGAGCATATACTTGGTATATAATAGGGTTAAGCCTAAATTAATTAACGACCTCTAAAAGCGTAGTAGTCGTCTATATCAGGCAGTAGAGATTAATAAAAAGCTTAAATAAAGCATAGAGAGGTAAGCATTATCTATATATGTTAGGCATATACTTATAATATATAGCTACTACCACGGTGTTCTATAATTATGGCGGCAGTATATCCACCCTAGTACATAAGAATGTGTATGTAGTGAAAGCAGACTAACAATGTTTTTTTGGCATAAAGTATGTATATAGCCCGTATATAGCCCGCATATGCGCGATATATGCTTATTATATATAGGTAGAGTTCATTAGTTATTCTAGCAGCAGTAATACTAAACCATAGCATACTGCCTGGCCTTTATCATTAATAACTGCCTAGGTAGATATTTAATACCTTTGTTTACTTATTAAATATAGAGTTTAGGAAGTTAAACGAGAATATACCTATATTAGATATGCAACGTTAAAGCGAAAATATTGTGGTATGTAATGTATACGTTGTGTATACGCTATGTATATACTAAGTTTATATAGGATTTAACCACCCGCAAGGCTAAGGTAGGGTAGTGGGCTGAACATATAGTGTATAGTTAGATTGCTATATTCCTGTTAATATGGCATAGTATCCTTATATTTGCCTTATTACACGGAATTCTTATATATATTATCCACTATATCTAATAAAGCTACCAGTCGACCTTACTAATAATATAGTTAAAGCAATAAAGTAGGTGGATGTCCTAAGCCGCAAATAAAACTACTTACTATTCTATAGGTCGATTTATCCTATCGCCGCAGTACTATATTTTATGTAAAAAGTATAGGACGTAGATACTACGTGTGGTATATAGTAGTCTTAATATTAAGGATTAAATTACTGCTCTAATTTGAAAGAAAAGGCTACTACAGTTCCCAGAGGGGACGGTATATATAGGTAAGTATAGGTTAAACACACGCCAAGTATATACAGAGGCTAAGTGTAGCAGGTATACTATATAAGTTCTCTATTAATTAATATAAAGAGAACACCGAGTAATGGATTTGGGTAATTTATAACTTTAACAATAAGCATTTCCTTATTATATGCTGTATATATATGCAAGCTAAGGCATTCCAACGCGTAATATATATTAAAATAGACCTATTATTTAAGATGGTTTAAGGCAAAATAAATGTATTCTTAATTGTAGGATGGGATAAGAATTCTAAACGTATATATACCCTATGCCATGTATATGCTATGCATAAGCTAAACACTTACAACAGGAATTAAGGTTTAGGTATACGCCTTTCTTAACCTAGAAATATATGCTGTGTATATAAAGATGTTTTAGCTAGTATTTAAGGTTTTAGGTAATACTGCTTAATCATCTATACAATTTACGCATATCCACGGAACTGGACTTCGCACTGCTATAGTTAATATATATAAGAAACAAGCTGGCGGTAAGTATACGTTCTATATACGCTTTATATATACTCTATATATGCTCTGTATATACTTATAATATATAGGCTTTGGAGATTACCTATATATAATTAACCCACATACTGCCCCCAAGGATTCCAGCTCCTGTATGAACCAAAAGCAGCCACACGCGTATGCTTTATAATCAGCAAAAATATCAGCCTTGCCTCATGGTCATGGCAGGCAGTTAACCCAGATATTGCAGTTATAACTATCCAGACATATAGGGGACCAGTACAAATCATTAATGTCTATAACCCTAGGGTCGAAGGGGTAGCACAGACAGAGAACATTATATCTGCAATAAGCTTGCTAGAAACTGAACACGCGGAGTCCATCCTACTAGGAGACATGAACCTCCACCACCCACAGTAGGGGGGCATCCATATTGCTGCCAATCGATAGGTAGAGTGCCTACTAAGAGCTATAGACAACGGGGGCCTTAAGCTAGCTACCCCCCTAGGTGCAATTACATGGCAACGGGGCACCGCCAAAAGTACAATTAACCTCACGATTATGGACGAAAACCTATACTAGAGACTCGAAAGGTGCTCCCCTAAAGAAGAATAGGCACTTACCTTAGACCATATCCCTATCCAGATACAACTAGATCTGGACATTAAGGCGCAACCAAATAGCAAAAGATACGCAATAAGGAAGCTTAACGTAGATAGCTTCCTTAATACAATTAAACAATAACTTTAAGACTTAGAAGAAATCCACCTAATACTAAATAAGCGAGGCTTATTAGCTACCCCCAAGGAAATTAATTAAAGACTAGAAAGGATCCAGGCAGCAATTAAAAGTGGGCTGGAAGAGTACTGCCTAGTTTTAAAACCGGGCCCCTATACGCGACATGTATGGTCCGCACAGTGCGCGGCCCTTATAGCCGGCCAATAATGAGCAAGGAGGAAATACACAAGCAGCCATAATTCTGAGGATAAGAGACGATATAAAAACATAAGAAACTAGCTAAAGAATACCCTAAGAAAAGAAGCAAGGAATAACTAGAGACGGTTTATAAATAAACACACTACTAACCTAAGTCTCCCCTATAACAAGGGCCTTTAGACCATAGCAAAATGGGCAAAGAAAAAGGCGGGACGCCTAGTAGAAGATCTACACCTACCACCCCTATAAAGAGCAGGCGAACTATAGGCCACAAGCAATAATAATAAGAAGGCAAAGATCCTTATAGAAAGATTTTTCCCTTAACTAGCTCTAGCAGACCTTAGTAATATTACTGGTAAAATACTAGTAACTCGCCTAAGGGTCGACAGCGATATAACAACTAAAGAAATGGCTAGAACTATTAGCCGCCTCTTAAATAATATAGTACTAGGACTAGATAGAAACCTAAACGAAGCCCTAAAGACCTATGGACCACTTATAGCACCTTAGCTTGCAGATGTAGCCAGAGTATACTTTGCAATAGGCTACTACCCGCGACTTAGAAGATCCATGACGACGGTCGTCTTATAAAAAGAAGGTAAAGTAGACTACTTAATCCTAGGAAGCTACCGCCCTATTACCTTAGAAAACACCCTAAGCAAGATCTTAGAAAAGGTTATAGCGGACTATATAGTAAATATAGCAGAGGAATACGCCCTACTACCACAAAGCTAAATAGGGGCAAGAAAGAATTGCTTAATGCTATTAGCACTTATACTACTCGCTACTACCATTAAAACTGTATGGGCTATGCGAAAGGACTTTATAGTATTAATGCTTAGCCTAGATATTAGCGGCGCCTACGACAATATACCCTATAAGCGTCTTCTATATATCCTTAGGGTAAAGGGCTTCCTAAAATAGATCATTTAGTTTATTTAAGGATTTATAGGCCAGAAAGAAACGTTACTAGTCTTTAGCGGATACCAAAGCCCCCCTATCGCAGTCGTAATAGGAATACTATAAGGATTACCTCTATTGCCTATACTCTTTCTCTTCTTTATAAGCAACCTGCTTAACACCTTTAAGGAAGGGGCAACCTAGGGGATAGGCTTTGTTAATAACATAAACCTAATTATATATAGGCCAACAGCCGCAGAGAACTGTAGGATACTAGAGAAAGCCTATAACACCTATATAGAATAGGCAAGACGATATAGAGTTTAATTCTCACTAGAGAAATACCAGCTAATCTATTTTATAAGAAAATATAACCAATCTACAGATTTTTAGCATATAATCCATATCTAAGGCTTTAGGGGTCAACCGGTTTAAGGCCTAAGGGTATTAGGAGTGTGGGTAGATAGCAAGCTTCGGTAGAGCGCATATACGGCATAAGCGGCCCATAAGGGCCAAGTATAGTATATCGCCATATCTAGGATCGTCAATTCTATATAGGGTCTATGCTACTATACATAGCAGTTATCCGGCTAACTATGACATATAGATCTAGCATTTGGGCCACTAGAGAAACTGAAAAAGGCCCCCCTAAATTACTCCTTAAACCACTCCAAAAGGTCTAAACAGCCTGCCTTAGAAGTATAACAGGTGGGTATAAGCAAACGGCCACAGCACTGCTTAAGAAGGAAGCCAATATTCCCCTCCTATAACTATATATTAAAGCCGATGCAATGCAAAGGGTGTAAAAGGAATATAACTTTAACGTTATAAAGTATATCAAGACACGCCTAAACAAACTATAGAGGGACCCTAGGGTACCCTATAGGAGAAGGAACTAATAACCCCAAAGTAGGGAAGATATATTAGGAAAACAGGTGGAGAAAGCAGAAGAAGAATAGTGCGGCGCTAGGGCCTAGGCCTATATAGAGGAGGAAGGGAGACGCGTAAGAGGCCAGCAAAGACAATAGCAAGGGAGAGAAAGGAGCCAAAGTAGAGCATAAAAGAGTACTAGAAAACCATCTACCGTAATATAATACTAGTTGGACCGACGCTGGAGAGATAAATAGGAGTTAAAGGTACAGAGGTAGACTTAGGCAAGGGGAACCCAAGCCGTAGCATAGGTAATGCTATAGGGGGTAAATACCTAAGGGCTCCAAGAGGGCCTAATAAAGGCAGAAAATACAATAGCAACACTCTTAAGGATAGGAATAATAGGACTAAAAGATTAGCTTTACTGGGTAGGTGTCCTAGTGGGTAGCCTAAGGTACGAATATAGCTGGCTAAGACAGACACCAAAACATGTAATACTATTATGCCCCTTACGCACCGGCTAAGAAGCAATACTCTTAGCAGCTAGCATAGAAAACTATAATACACTGCTCTTAATATAGAAAGGCCTCAAGGCAGCTACCTAGTGGCTTATTGGCCAAAATGTGCTAGACCAGTTCCGGGTTGTAAAGGAAATAGCAATAGAAAGCAAAGGGGCGAGTAACAGGCGCCCCCTAATAACTCTACAGGAGTAGAGTATAGTGTGTAATACTAGCGCGTCCGTAGGTTTGTTACGGCAGCAGTAGTTCCTAAGGAGGTCAAAAAGTAAGGTAGTAGAGCACCACTGGTGACTCGCAGGCGACTTACAAGCGAGCCCCAAAAGGCGGGGAGACGGATCACGGGGTTTTCTCAAATAGAGTTTTCTCCCTATATGTATATAAGGAGTAGTCCGCGTGGGCCCAACAGGGATCCGAATCGGACGTTAAGCAATGAATAATATATATATAATTAACCCATCCTATAAATGGGATAAACACCTTTAGTATATACTTGTATTCTGCCTAGTATATATTAAACAAAACTTTGTAAAGCGCTTTCCAACTTATAAAGCAAGATATATTATAGAGCAGATATAGGAAGCGGAGACAAAGCAGAAACTAATAGTGCGTATATAAAGTATATACACACTATATCCGGAGCTTACGTCTTAGATAAATAATAAGAAGAAAATATAGATACTAGCTAGGCTTATAAAGGAAAAGTTAAAGGTCCCTTATAAGTGGTGGGTATATATACGGAAGTATACTAGACTTGGTAAAAGTAGTCACTTTTAAGATAATAACTTTACTGGTCGAAAATTATGCGTGCTTACTATAGTACTCTAGTAAAGGTATACGCTCTGTACATGCACTATATATTCTAATATTTTAGTATAGGCTTAAACTCCATATATAAGAAATGTTCAATCTATAAGAGCTATATAAAGAAACGGGAATAGATAATATATAGAAAAATCATAGTAACTTAAAGCGGATAGCAGTATAGCTACAGAAACAATGTATATATATATACTATATATGTAAAGTATATACTAAGCTTAAGTAGCGCAGAAGCAGCGAAAATTAGCTAAGTAGCAAGCTAGAAATCCTAGGTTTAATCTTCCTTAAAATCCTTAGAACCCATTTAATACCCCTAGGCCTACTATATCTAGTGGCCAGATTATTTCACAGATAAGTATAGTAGATAATAATATTATATTAGTATTGGATACGTCGCGTGTATCTACCATATATATAGTGGAGATGCCACTATTACTATCGCGAAGTTAAACACCCTAGACTGTGGGTAAGAGGTATAGGTCTTACCTATCTATAGAGAAGCTAGAAAAGGAGGCATATATACTATATATAGAAAATATGGAGTAATGAATTAACAAATTAAAATAAGCTAAAGATATATATAATAGAGCAAAAGAACTAGCAGAGCTTAAGAAGTGGGCATAGGAACATAGTATTAGCATATAGGGCGCATATGCATAGTATATACATAGAAAGTATTATATAGAGTTCCATAATAAATAAAGAATTAATTAATATGGGCCTTCTACCCTATGCCCTATATTAGGCATATGCCTAGCCTATTTACTAAATAAACCCTACTAAAACTCTAATAATGCGTACTGCACGCTACGTATGCAGTATGTAGGCCTAGCATATGCCGGGACTTATAGTTTAATACTTAGGCGAGTATAGTAGGTTAAGTAGCAAGTTCTACCTATGGCTTATATAGAGCATAAGTATAATGTATATAATAGAAGGAACTAAATTTACTAGAGCTCTTACCTCTGCTATAATAGCCCGTTGTCTTTCTGCTTGCTAGTGCTAAATATTAGCTGTGTATATATAGGGAATATGCAAGGCAAGCTTACCCTTTAGCGGCGGGTAGATGGCAAGGGGGACTCCTTGCAGTTACCTAGCAGGGTCGGGCCACACTATGCACATAGTTAGTGTATACTAAATATATATAGGTAAAATACTAACCCTACGTTTTAAGCTGGTAAAGGGGGTAGATAGGCTAATATGCTATTTCTTTCTTATTAGTATATACCTAGTATAAGTATATATTAACCTATGGTTAGTAGAAAACATTGTGGGTTTATATATATAAAGTATATGCGTATATAAGCTAGTAATATAACCAAGTAGTGGTTTTAGTGATATATATACGGGGCCTATATAAAGTTGGACTTTGCCAGTCTCCTAGATATAGAGACAAGCGTTTATTTCTAAATTAGGTAGTAGCCCTAGTGGTAGCTGTGCTTATTCCTCCTATACGCTACCCTTAGGCCTATAAGTACCCTTGGGTTTGAAATTAAACTTAGGGGGAATAAGTATATAGATAAATAGATAGATAAATAGATATATTAGGGTATAGCGTATATATGCAGAAGCGAAACTAATGCTTTTACCTTACGATAGAATTGCCTGCTGAATTAGGTGGTAAACCCCTAATCCTAGGCACTACATCCGGTTAGCTTAGGCTAGATATATGCTGGGTATAGGGTAAGTATACGCGAATAGAGTATAGGCGTCTGCGTACTTTAAAATTCTTAACCCCAAAGGGCCACGGCTATATATAGTGTTAGTACTGTATATGTATTGCATATATATAACCTACTTAGGCTTATGCAGGTATCTAGTATCCCACCAGCTACTAGAGAGAATGAAACGCTTTAGAGCGCTATATTATATTAGCGTTACATATATATAGCATATACTGGGTATATACTTCTCCCCTATAATTAACTCCGCAGCCGACGTATTAGTGGTGGGAGGGTTGGTTACTATATATAGTAAGTATATGCCTTTGCTAAACTGCATAGTAATACTTACAGGCACTGCTGTGCTCGTTATAGATATGGCGGCGGTACTATAACTATATTAGTGGAAGACATAGATACTGTGCATATGCGGAATATACGCTTAGCTAGGCCGTAAAGACCTAGCCGTATATCTACGTGCCATTTACTGCAATGTTATAGCTATGTTTGTTGTTAGTATATGCTGTGTATAAGGTATGGATATGCGACCTATACTATGGAGTTAATAGCAGATAGGATGGAGGTAGGGTTAGGTAGATCTAGTTTATACTTAGTATATATATACTTTTTGCATGGAGCCTTTCTGGCACCTACTTATATTGTCCTGGACCGTTACAGCTGGGGCTATATAAGGTTAGTATATGCTATGGGTATACGGCTCTAGATTTATATACGCCTTCTACCTACTATGGCTGCTGCGACGCGTGCTTTGTCTACTATAAGCATATACCTTATATGCGCGTTCTCTATAACTAACCTAGTGTTACCTAGTTGGGGTTAGGGTTAGGGATCGGGCCTATATACTTTTATTAGTATATACTTCTTCTAGGCATATACGAAGTATATGCTCACCATAGTAATACCTAAAGGTGCTAGGGTTGGTGGTACTGGCCACCTGCGCATTATCAAAGTCTATAATTATAAGATTGCTTATGGTAAGCATAAGCAGAGCATATACTAGAGCAAAATTAAGATGTTAATGTTACCCTAGCCAGATATTAGCATATGCAGCGCTTATGTATAGGCTATATAGTACATACTTATAGCGTATACTGTGGTGTTATGGAGAAGTTCTAGTACGACCGCTGTTGTTGTAGATATGCGACGCGTATGCATAGGCCATGTTTTAATAACTTAGCTCGCCTTAGTAGCTAATAGGATGCATATGCCCCACATATACAATCCACGCGTTCTATAATATTCACGATTTATTAAATACTGCGATTTAAAAATAAATTTTTTTTTTTTATATATGCGCTGCATATGCAGAAACTGAGCGGGGTCAGAAGCTGAGCAAGGTTAGAAAGGTTGTGACCCCGTTTAACTTTGTAACCCCCCCGAGTTTTTCCGTAACCCCTCCGAGCTGTAAGCCCCGAACGTAAGCACGGGTCAAGAACGTCAAAGACGCGCAGAGACGTAAGAACAAGTAAGTCCCGTAACACAATGCTAGAGCCAGTATATAGGAATATTAAGCCACTAGTTTATAAGGAAGATATATATAGAGGATAAGAAGAGGATAAATAGGAAGTTTTAAAGATTATTAGTTATAAGGATATAGATAGTAAAATATAGTATAAGGTTAAGTAGATAGGCTATAATAAGACTACCTAGGAACTATTAAATAATTTAAAAAATGCTATAAGAAAGGTATAGGAGTATTAAAAGGAAAAGGATTAGGTAATATTAATAAAGAAGTATTACTAAAGAATAAGTTACCTAAGGGGGACCTAAGAGGAGTAGCTACTAATGTTACAGACAGCTTAAGTACAATATTACGACTACTTGGAGAGGAGTTGGCGGAAGCTAGTTGGTTAATATAGATATAGTCCAGGATGGATCTGGTGGAACTATATAACAAGAAATGGTAGCTGAGGTTACGTAATGTAATCTATATAATCTATGCGATCTGTGTAATCTATATAATAGAGTAGATAGAGCACACATACCTTACGGAGCGAAGGGATTTCTTAGGCGTAAGGTTATATATTTAAAGGACCACAGTCTCTACCTAGATAGTTCTCTTTTTATAGTAAATCTTAGAATACAATTAGAGTTAGTCTATTAGGCAACCACTCCACCAGTTATTATTATGTTATTAACTTCTTATTTACCTATATACCTAGCCTAATAATAGGACCTACCGCAGTTCTTACTACTAGGTTCCGTTACACATTTACTACCTAGTTATGGTATTAATAAAGTTAAATAATATGCCACCTAAAGCACCAGTTGCAATGCTAGTAATAGCAACAACTACCTTAGGATTAAGAGACACCAGTATAGTAGATATGGACTTATAAGTAGTCACAAGAGGTTAGTTATAGGAAATGGTTAATTGTTTATTAGATAATAGTAGGATACTTAAGGAACACATTAATGGAATTGGCGCAGTAAAAGTTAAATTACTGTTAAACAATTCTTAGGAGAAAGGTTAAAACTTAAAGGATTCCTTATATAAATACACTTTAAGGTTATATAGGAAGAAGTAAAGTTGGCAACACCTATAGATTAAGTGGTATACTTAGGGTTGTTCTTAATAGGAAGAGTACTAGAATGGTTTAAACCTTACCTTATAGAAATATAAGTTAGCGGTATAATAACTACTAACTAAAATATATAATTTATGTTTACTAGTTAAAATGGGTTTGCGGAAAGACTAATATAGATATTTAGAGACCTAAAAGTGTTAACTATAGTAGAACGAAAGCTTTAAAACTTAGTATAACGTTCTTTAGTAATTAAGTATATAATATAGTTTCAGACACTTATAACGTAGGTTAAGTAGAATAATAAGGCGCTTATGGTATAGTATAAACAGGGACTTAAGGCTAAAGTCTAGAACGTAATTATCCTAATAGAAGATACGGAAAGTCTATAAGACTTAATAGATTAGTTAATAAAGATTAACAATAGGATCTATTAAAGGGAATAAGCTAAAAAAGGGTAAGATAGAGTTCTATAGTTGTATAAGGCGTAGAGCACGCATTAGTAAATATAAAGCTAAAAACTATAGAATGGCGCAGAGCTAATGGACCTAAGTAGTACTAAAGAATCTAAGAGATAGATAAAGAAATCATGGAAACCTAAAGGTTAAGGATTAAGTAATTATAGGACCAGGGAGTAGAGGCTAAACTAGGGATCTTAGTAGTAGAAGATATTTAGGCGGACTCTATAACAAGAGAAATAGTTTAAAGATGGAGCTTGTATAAATTGCGGAAAATAAGGTTATTTTGCTAGAGACTATAGAGGTAGTTAGAGTAACTATATGGTAAAGGGCACTAGGTTATTAGAGTATAATAATGCAGATATAGGGATGTTACGCGGGACTAAGTAGTGTTTAATTAAACACTTTACGTTTTGTTATAACAACGTATACTAAATTTATAAAGATACTAAGTATAGTATAAGCTATTGGCTATAAGAGCTAGAGTTAAGAGGACTTAAAGGAACTAGAGAGTTAGATAAAAAATAGGATTAACTTTATAAGCTAGATTAAGATATTAAAGTAACGTGCGGATAAAGATTAGTAATAATAATAATAGAGTTAGAGTACTTATTAATTAACAGTAATAAGGAAGAAGGGGAGGCTAACTAGGAGTACTTATACCTTAGTAACACAACAGAAGTAGAGACTGAAACCACTATAGAATACGGATTAGTAACGGGTATTATAACACCATTAAATACGGCATCCATTACTTTATAAGACGGAAGGAGTAATATCTAGAGATAATTAAGTAAGTAGATAACTGCTAGTACTAGCTCACCACTTATAAAAGGCAAAAGGCTATAGGTCTAAGATTCATATAAAGAGATAAGGAAGGCTCTAGACTTATAGGATATAATAAGGACAGCTTAAGAGCCTATAACAGATAAAAACTAATAGAAAAGAGTAGTAACTTAGTTTAGTAATAAATAAATAAGTATAGGACGCAAGTTTAAAAACTATAAGTTTAGGGAACAAATAAGAACGTTATTAGGAAGCTAAGATTTTAAGAAATAAATAAGGACTATAGCAATTCTAGGTAAATATAGTGTTTAGCCTAAAAATTAAAAAGTTAATACTAAGATTAGGAAGCAAGACGACTTTAAGGATCTAGCTATAAGATGCAGAAAACAGGAAACTATAGATAAGTTTAAATAAAGAATTATTATATAGTAAGAGCAAAAGCTAGATAAGAGGTTAGCTATACTAGGTTATATAAGGGACAGAGCACCTATATAAAAAATCACTAATAGGCCTAGTATAGGGACACCTAGAGTAAAGTGGTTAGATAAACTGGAATAAAAAGAGGATCTAGACATTCCAGTAAGATTTAAAGAGAGGTATACTAAAGGATATTATAACGCAGTAATAATAAGGTACTTTCTTATAGATAAACCATATAAACTAAACCAGTTATATGGAAAGTGGTATAGGTAACAATATAATAATAAATAGGAAGACTTTTATATATAGCTAAATAAGAAGGTAGTTTAAAACTAACTTATTACGGAAAAATGTATAAGTTATATTAAAGGAGCATTAATTATAATGTTAAGGAACCTAGAAGAAGGATTTAGGGACTAAAGAGGCAAGTAATAAATCTTAGTACCTACAACAGAGATACCAGTAGTTAAGTTAACTAGGTATAGGTTTAAACTTAAGGATAAAGATAAGCCAAGAGTTAACCTAAGTTACCTAGCACATTATATACTATTATGGATAGCTTATATAGAGGATATATATAATATATGTAGAGCACCAAAAGACAGGAACTAGAAGTACCTAGTAAGGATATATTAGGCGCCAGAGGAAAAGCGGTTTAGGGATGCTAAGTATATATATAGATGGCACCTAGTAGAAGTATAGAGTTAAGGGGACCTAATACTTTAACTAGGAAGATTCCTTATAGAAGAATGCCTAGATGGATAATAGTAGTGGGATTGCCTAGAGAACACTTATTTATAGTATATAGAGGAAAAGAAATAAACTAAGTATTGGCTATAAGTGGACTAAGTATAAATAGGATCTAGCAGCTAATATTTAGGAAAAGGGGAGGCCTATAAAACTAGAGGGAACTAGTAGTAGAGCCTTAGACCCTTAAAGAAATTTAAGGATAATACCTAAACTTATAAGTTAAGTGGTAAGATTAGTAGTTTAAAGTATTAGTAGATAGTGGAGTAATAAGGAACCATATATTACTAGCAGTAATAAAAAGGATGGGGTTACTATATAGATAAAAGGAATACCTATATCCACTTATAATAATTTTAGAAGATTAGATAGCCTATAGAGGAGGCATTATTAACCTTAAAATAGGACCTATTTAGTTAACTATTAAAGGGAGACCAGTTAGAATGTCTTTTAATATCTTACTATTAGGGAAAGATAAGGTGATACTAAAAATGTCTTAGTTACAGAAATATAATCTAAAGATTAATTAGGTTATAGGTTAGGTTAATATTAGAAATACTTAATAGTATAAAGTGCGGTAATAAACCAAGTTAGTGTAGTACTAAGTTGGAGTGATATACGAAGAGACTAAGTAAGGCTTAAGTTATATACCAAAGAGATACTATAAGTATAGTAAAAAGTTATGGTCACTAGAAAGTAAAAAGCTGTTAGAGTATACAGCATAGGACTATAAGATAGAATTAGAAAAGGGAATAAGTCTAAAGTTCTTTTTAATCTATAAGCTTACTGAAATAGAGTTAGTGGCGCTTAAGGAGTTTGTTTAGGAGAACTTATAAAAGGGATATATTAGACCGTTATAGTTATTAGTAGGATATCTAGTATTGTTTATCCTAAAGAAAAACGGAAAACTTAGGATGTGTATAGACTATAGACAGTTAAACAGTATTACTAGAAAGGATAGATATCCTTTACCCTTAATTAGTAAAATCTAAAATAGGATAGGTAATGTAAAGATCTTTATAAAGATAGATCTAAGATAGGCGTATCATTAAATTAGGATTAAGGAAGGCAATAAATAGAAGGCAGCTTTTAGGTTAAAGGAAGGACTATATAAACCATTAGTTATACAGTTTAGACATATAAATATACTAGTAATATTCTAGAAGCGAATTAACAGCGTGTTAGGAGAATACCTTAATGAGTTTATTATAGCATACTTTAATAATATTATCATCTACTCTAAGAGCGAGAAAGAATATAAGGAACATGTTAAATAGGTCTTAAAGAGACTATAAGAAGAATAGATGCCAGTAGCAATTAAGAAATGCGAGTTCTTTATAAGAAAAACCAATTTTGTAGGATTTATTATTAAACTAGGAAAAATTAGTATAGATCTAAAGAAAATAGAAGCTATAGTTAGTTGGCAAGAACTAAAGAATATTATATAGTTAAGATCATTCCTAGGGTTTTGTAATTACTATAGAAGGTTTTTAGCACAGTAGTTAAAAAGCATTAAGCTATTTACGCGATTAATAAAGAAGGAGGAACTATGGATATGGGGAACTAAGTAAAAGAAGTTGTTTAAGGAACTTAAGGAGTTGTTTACCTAGGAACCAATCCTTAAGATTTATTAACCAAAGTTAGAGACGGTTATTAAGATAGATGCATTAGACTTTGCACTAGGAGTATATTTACTATAGAAGCACTAGGACGCATAGCATTTAGTAGCGTACTATAGTTGGAAAATAACACCATTAGAACTAAACTATGACATCTATAACAAGGAGTTATTAGGTATAGTTACAGTATTAAAGGAATAGAGAGCATTCTTATAAGGCATAGAGAAACCATTTATAGTTAAGACGGACTATAAGAACCTTACAGGATTCCTAATAATAAAGGAACTTAATTAAAGACAGGTTAGATAGGCGGAAATGCTTATAGAATACTATTTTGAAATTTAGTATACTAAGGGTACAGACAACGCATAAGTAGACGCTTTAAGTAGAAAGGCAAAACTATAAAATAATAAAAGGCCATTAGGGGCTTTACTGTAAAAAGATTAGGATGGATTGATTAGGTATAATTACCCAAAAATTATAGTAACTAGAGAAGGTCAGACCTATAAATTACCAGAGAGTAATTAGATATAAAAGATCTAAGAAGTATAGGTAGAGGATCTGGACACGGAACAGTATAAAAATAGAGAAGTAACCTATGTTCCAAAATCCATTACAAGGGAGTTTGTTAAGTTATTCTATAAGGGACTAACTTAAGGATATAGCGGAGCTATAGGCTTAGTATTAAGACTTTAAGAGGAGTATATTATTTAAGGAATCTGGGGACTGGTAAAATAAGTTATAAGAAAATGTCTAAATTACTAAAGAAATAAACCAATAAGGTATAAGCTGTATGGAGGGCTATAACCTATTAAAATACCAAAGAGACCATAGGAGATTATATTATGGGACTTTATTGTTAAGTTACTAAAGTTAAAAGATCCTATTATAGGACAAGATTATAATATAATCTTAGTAATAGTAGACAAGCTTATAAAGTGGGGATACTTTATAGCGTGTATAGAAGAGATATTAGCAGAGGATGTCGCTAGAATCTATATTAAGGAAGTATTTATAAGACACGGAGCACTAAGCAAGGTTATATTAGACAGAGATCTAAGATTTATAGTAGTATTCTAGGAGGTGTTCTTGGTAGAATAGGGAGTTTACGCAGTAACCTTAATAGCATATTATCTGCAGACGGACGGATAGATAGAAAGGTTAAACTAGATACTAGAGCAGTATCTAAGATACTATATTAACCACGCATAAAATAATTGGGTATTGTTATTACCAGTTATATAGTTTATATATAATGCAACACCACAAGAAGAAATGGAAACGTTACTATTTAAGGCAAATTACGGGTATAAGCTAAGATTATTGTTATCGCCACAATAAGCAAAGAAAACGAGTAGCACAGCTAAATAAAGAATGGAGACTTTAATAAATCTTTATGCAGACCTTAAAGAAACAGCTAAACTAGTATAAGAATAAATGAAAAGGTACTATAATGCTAAGAGATCTAAGGGACTAGATCTTAAGGAGGGAGATAAAGTGTGGCTACTATATAAAAATTTTAAGAGTTAACAACTAAGCAAGAAGTTAGACTATATTAGACTAGGACCTTTTAAAATTATATAAAGGATTTTATTAGTTACGTATAAACTAAACCTATTAGCTAAAATAAAAATCTACTTTATATAGCACATCGCAATGCTAGAGCTAGTATATAGGAATATTAAGCCACTAGTTTATAAGGCAGATATATACAGAGGACAGGAAGAGGATAAATAGCAAGTTTTAAAGATTATTAGTTATAAGGACGTAGATAACGAAATATAGTATAAGATAAAGTAGATAGGCTATAGTAAGACTATCTAAGAACTACTAAGTAACCTAGAGAACGCTATAGGAAAGGTATAGGAGTATTAGAAGAAAGCAGGTTAGGAAGTATTAAAAAGGAATCGTCAAAGGATAAGTTACCTAAGGGGGACCTAAGAGGGCAACTATTACGTTACTTAGAGTTGTTTCCTTCTTTAGAGACACTACTTGCTTATTACCTAGCTCAGCTAAACCTTGTTAAATAAGTTTCCACTCCTTAGAATAAACCTTCTTATAAACTTTCTTAAGATATAATAGACGAGTATAAGCGGAAGCGTAGGCTTTAAGAGCATAATGCTCCTTATTTCTTACCTACTTAGCATAAGTATAATCCTTGTCTTGGAGACAATAAATCTTACCTAAGGCACTTAAGAGCTTATTATTAAGTTTCGCAGCGGTAGATTAAACATAAGACCCTATAATAAGTTACTTAGGGAACTTAAAGACTGTTAAGAGTTATAGAACGCGCATACTTAGTATTAGAAATAGAGCGAATGTTGCAGGATAATTAAATATTTACTTTAGTGCACTCTAAATAAGAGGATAGTTGTTAGGCTAAAGGACTTGCTAGCGCAATACAAACTAACCCCTCTTTCGCACACTAAGAATATAGAGATGGCATTATCTTACTAAGAGACAATATTATAGCAATAGTATAAAACTAACGAGCTGTAGAAGAAGAAGAAGAAGCTTTAGGTATAGTAAGTAAGGATATTAACTAAATTGGTTAGATGGACATTATACCTCTAGTAAATAACTTGGAGATATTAAGAATCTTTAAGAACAAAGATAAAGAGGAGGGAGATAGTGTTACAGATAGCTTAAGTATAATATTATAACTACTTAGAGAGGAGTTAGTGGAAGCTAGTTGGTTAATATAGGCACAGTCTAGGATGGATATGGTGGAACCATATAACAAGGAATAGTAGCTAAGGTTATATAATATAATCTGTGTAATCTATGCGATCTATATAATCTGTGTAATAGAGCGGATAAAGCACACATACCTTACAAAGCGAAGGGATTTCTTAGGCGTAAGGTTGTGTATTTAAAGGACCACAGTCCCTACCCAGATAGTTCTCTTTTTATAGTAAATCTCAGAATACAATTGGAGTTAGTCTATTGGGCAACCACTCCACCAGTTATTATTATGTTGTTAACTTCTTGTTTACCTACACACCTAGCCCAATAATAGGACCTACCGTAGTTCTTGCTACTAGGTTCTGTTACAACTAAGGTATTTAGAGTTATTTCCCTTTCTACTAGAGGAGAATCCGTTCTTTTATTGCCAAGTTTCTAAAGGCCTTATTCTATAAGTTTCTACTCCTTAGAATATACCTTCTTATAAACCTTCTCTAGATAACGTAGATGAGTAAATACTGTAATGTAAGCCTCTAAGGCCCTCTACTTAGTGTTATAAGAATATTTTAGGTTAGCTAGAGCTTAAGTTAGTTTACTATTAAGCTTTATAGTGGCAGATTAAACCTAGGACCCTAGTAGCAATCAATAAGGGTATTTAAAGGCTATTAAGAGTAATAGGATACGCATACTTAGCGTTAGAGATTAAGCAAACGTTATAGGAGGATTAAATATTCGCTTTAATACATTCTAAATAAGAGGAAGGTTGCTAAGATAAGGGACTTGCTAGTATAACGTAAATTAACCCCTCTTTTGTATAATAAGAATATAAAGACGGTATTATCTCACTAAGAGACAGTATAGAAGCAATAGTATAAGTATGGTGTTATGCTTATAAGGAAGAAGGAGCTTTAGGTATAATAAGTAAAGATATTAACCAAATTAACTAAATAGATATTATACCTCTAGTGGACAACTTAGAGATGTTAAGAATCTTTAAGGACAAAAATAAAGAGAAGGGAGATGGTGTTATGGACGCTTTAAGTATAATATTATAACGACTTAAAGAAGAGTTAGAAGAAGCTATGTCACGGAACCCAACCATAGGGGCCTCCATAGGAGAGCCCCGTGCTCTTATATATACCTCGCGTATAGCTTATATCAGCTACGCGTAGGTATATTACCTTCTTACGCCCTCAACCCTTACAATTAATCGCGTAACGTCTTATATACTCCTTAAATATATACGTTTAGCTGCCATTAACCCCGTCCCGTAACATTATATTACGCCTTTTTTATTACCAACGCCTAGCCTACAACCAATCCCACGTCTCTATGATACTATAGGCGCTACCAGAAGTAGTGTGTCTATAAGTTACCTTACCGCGTACTTCTAAAAAATTAATAATAGTAAGACGAAATTCCTTACTAACTACTATATTAAACTTAAAGAATAACCCAATGCCTATACCAAACCCACGACGCTAATTAATCCTAGGAGGATTTAATTTATTAGCCCTAGCCTTAACCCCTAAGGGGAAGCCTAGTAGCTTAAAAGACTACAATAACCTTAATAAGGTGGACATTAACAATGTCTTATTCTTTATTAACTACACAACTATAGATAAACAAGCTGAAGGACTACTACCTATTAAGATTAAAATACGAGACGCCGAGATATTTGTAAAAATGGTAGTATAAGAACCTAATAAATACTACCGCCTTCTATAGAACTACTACCTAAAGCTTATATAAGCTGAGATGCGTGCCGCCTAAGATCGCGATATTATCTAAGACCTATAAGCTCGCGAGACGCTCGCTAACAACACGCGTTAAGAGATTAAAGATGACCTCTATATGTCTAAACGCGACATCTAATAACTAAAGAAGGCCGAGATTATACTTATTGCTATAGTTACTAAAAGAGAGGGTATAATTAAATACCTATAATCTTAGCTTAATGAGTATATTTGTAACGATACTGGATACCTCTCTACTGTATATAACGCCACCTAAGTCTTTACGCCCCTGGCAACCTTACCTACTTAATGCTTAATAGAGGGTTAGCGCTAAGCAGCTTTACCTAATGGGAACCCCTACTATAGCGGTAATAATAAAAGCTACAACAATTAAACCTAGACTGCTACTATAGGGTCTAACATACGCTACCCTAATCCTTTAACCTTTTAGGGTGACTATAAGGAATATAGCTACTAAAAGATATAAATCTGCGAGAAACTGACCTAGAGCGCCTGCCTTTTCCCCACAGAAGATACTAAGATTGGCTATATTATTGGATAAATAAAGGGCATCCTGTTTAATAGACTCTTCGCTTAATAGGAGACTAGCAGCCCCTAGAGGTGGTAGTCCTACTAGGAAGTCCTTAATGACCTTAACTAAATATACCGCGACCATGACCTAGTGGCCACTAGTTAAGCTAAACTATGTGCCCTAAAGATAAGCCCTACTGAATTATTTAATAAGTTCTATGTTAAATTCTAGGAATATACTAGAGTCCTCGCCTAAGACAATGCTAAAGATTAGGAAGATCTTCTTAAAAAAGTTACTTATTACCTTAGTCACGCAGCGCCAGCTATAATTATAATAATGTTTATAATATGGTAGCAGCCCTATAGAAGATTAAACGACGGCTAAACTAGATTGCTACTACAAACCCCTGCCCGAAGATCTCCCTATAGAAGCCCTCTAGACCTACTAAACCACTAACGCCTACTACCCTAAGCAACACTACTGGTCCTAATATTAACCTCTCTATACTAATATTCCCGCAGAAGCTACTAGATAGAGAGCGTAAGCTACTTTAGAAGCTATAGTGTTGCTATAGATGCCATTAAGAAGGCTGCTATAGCTATAGCCTAAACTGCCTAATAGCTAGGTTTAATAGCCGCCGTTTAATACCTAGCCCTATACCTTAAACACCAAATATAGCGCTATGTGCCACTACTATATAAGATGAAGACGCAGCAATAGTGGTAGAGTTAGATATAAAAATGGAAAACGCTAAGTTCTAGCCCTAAGTTGTAGGTTGGGACGCCCTAATAATAAGGAGATCTATATATTAGCCTACTTAATAGATAACTTAGTAAAGATAAATAGACGGAAATAGATAGTTTTACCTATAATAGGAATTACTACTAAAAAATAATATAAAAGCCGTTCTATAATTAATTGCGGAGCTACTAATAAATTTATAGATACCTAATTCGTGCGTACTTATAACCTACCTACCTTACCCCTTACTAAAGCCCGCGCCCTATAACTTACTAATAGTAGTTGCACCGCACAGAAGATTACCTATATAGCATAACTCTACCTAGATATAAACGGGCACCAGGAAGAACTCTGGGCCTATATTATACTACTTGCCAACTACTCTATTATCCTTAGAATAAACTGGCTTAAATAATATAACCCCGCTATTAACTGGAAAAAGAGAGAAGTAACCTTTAACTCTAAATACTGCAGAGAGACTTGCTTAGGGTATAGCCTAGCCGCCTTTACCTACTCCCTAGGATACTAACCTAAGGAACCCCTTATTACCCCACCTATAACTAACTGCCACTATATAAGTACCGCGGCCTTCTACCGCATAGTATATAGGAAAGGCTGGACCGTTGCTATAGCCTCCTAATTATAACTATATAAGCTTAATAAAGAACAGGACTACGTCCTCTATAGTAATAGGATAGATATAGCCAACCTTCTAGAAAACGATGCCCCTATAAAACTCTATGGACTTTTACCTTTAGACTTTAAGAAGTTTATAAAGCTTAAAAAAGGATTTACTAACAAGGAACTCCGCAATCTCCTCCCTAAGAGGTACTATAACTTTATTAATATGTGCTTATAAAAGAGCGTAGATATACTCCCCCTATATTAACCTAATAACCACGCTATTAATATTAAATAAGGAAAAACGCAACCTTATAAGAGACCCTACCTAATATTAAAAGACAAACTTCTAGTTGTTAAAAAGTATATTAACGAGCACCTTAACAAAGGGGTTATTCGCCCTAGCATATCCCTAGCAGCCGTCCCTATTCTCCTTGCTAAGAAGCTAAGAGAAGGTATCTAATTTTACGTTAACTATAGAGGACTTAACGCTATTACAATTAAAAACTAATACCTCGTACCGCTTATATGTAAGACTTTTAAACGGCTTAGCTAAGCCAAAATCTATACTAAGCTTAATATTATTGCTGCCTTTAACCGCCTCTAAATATAGAAAGGTGACGAATGGAAAACCGTATTTGCATTGCGCCTTGGCCAATTTAAATATACTATTATGCCCTTTGGCGTATATAATGGCCTAGGCAACTTCTAAAGCTATATTAATAACGCCTTATGGGACTACCTCAATGACTTCTGCTCTGCGTACCTTAATAATATACTTATTTACAGTGATAATCCTTCTAAGCATACTAAGCACGTTTAGAAGGTCCTATAGCGCCCTAGAGACATAGGACTTTATATTAATTTAAAAAAGTGTGAATTCTTAGTTATAGAAGTAAAATACCTTAGACTAATTATTACTACTAAGGGTGTCTGTATGGACCCTAAGAAGGTATAAATAATTACCAAATAGCAAACCTCTAACTATATTAAGGATGTACAAGCCTTCCTTGGTCTCGCTAACTTCTATTAGAAATTTATACACAACTTCTTAGGTATTATAGCACTACTTACAGCAATAATACAAATAAAGGGTCTTCCTATAAAAGGAAGAAAAACATACCTATGTTTTACCTAGACGCCTAAATATAAGAAGGCGTTTTAAAACCTTAAAGATGCTTTTACTAAAGCACCTATCCTAGCTCATTTTATATTAGGACGGCAACTCTACCTTAAAACTAACTTCTCAGACTATGTTAACATAGGCGTCCTTTTTTAGATAGGCGACAATGGCTTCCTCTACCTAGTTACATTTTACTTGTCCAAGCTTACACTATAAGAGTGTAACTATAAAATCTATAATAAAGAACTTCTCACGATTGTATAAGCGTTTAAAGAATTTTAATTAGAACTCTCCTTAGTAGAACCTAACTAGCCAACTAAAGTCCTTACGGACTATTATAACCTTAAGTACCTTATAACTATAAAGCAACTAAATTAATGCTAAGCACGCTAGAATGAATTTCTCTCCAGTTTTAACTTTAAAATTGCATATAGGCCAGGAGTATAAGGTACTAAGCTTAATAGCCTAACACGCCGTTTGTAAGACCTTCCTTAGTTAGAAGATAACCCTTATAATTAATTCTAACAACAAATAATCCTAAAAGCACGAAACTTGGCCCTAGGTATACTACCTAAGACAGAACTAACTGCCCTTTAGCTTTATACCACAGAACTAGAATTACCCCCTAAAATTAATAAGCTTATTACCGCAGTATATAATACCTCTATTAACCTATTACTGCATTAACTAATTGCCGTAAAGACCGCTGGCACCTATATGCTGCCTACTAACCTCTAAAGCTTAGGCCAGATTAATATGGCAGCCTTAGAAGTAAAAGAGAACAGGCTCTATTATAGAGGCCGTTTATTTATCCCTAACTTAGAAGACCTATAACGGCAACTAATCTAAATGGCCTATAACCTCCGGTTAAGCGGCTACTTAGGTAAGGGAGGAACCTATAAGCTCCTCAGCTGATACTACTTCTGGCCTAAAATGATAGACTTAGTTAAACACTTTATAAGCGCCTGTCACGGCTATAAGCGTGCTAAAGTATTTCATATAAAGTACCAAGGACTACTATACCCTCTACCAATACCTATACGCCGATGGGTAGATATTGCTATAGATTTCGTTGTCGACCTACCGTCTTGTAAACGATATGGCCGAACCTATAAGAACATCCTTATAATAATATGCCGACTTATAAAAGAATGACACTACGTCCTAACCGAAGGCATAGCTATAAGTAATATTGCCAACGCCTTTCTCCACAAAGTCTACTAACTATATGGGTTACCTAACTCCATTACGTCTAACCAAGGCACGCAGTTTAATTCTAACGTATAGAGGCGGATCTGCCAACGCCTTAGTATCTCCGTTAAGATGTCTACATCCTTTTACTATAAAACTGCTAGATAACTGGAAAACGCTAACGCCAGTATAAAGGCGTACTTATAACAGGTAGTCGCCTATAGTTAGGACGACTGGGTAGACTACCTTCTGCTAAGTAAATTTATAGTAAATAACCACATCTTAGCCACTATAGAACTTACCCTATTCTTCGTGAATAAAAGTTATTACCTATAATCCGGTATAGAGCCACTAGAGCCTATTGATAAGAAACTGCTATATAGAAAACACCTTAAGATGCTACCTGCTAATTAATATGCAGACTGTATAAAAGATCTACTTAACTATTATAAAGGAGAGATGGCCTAGGCCCAAGTAAAATAAGCTTACTTCGCTAACTGTTATAGAGCACTACTACCTAAGATGCGTGTTAGCAACTAGGTATGGTTAGATATACATAATATCTCCATGCAGAGGCCTATGAAGTTACTTAATTATAAGAACCTTGGCCCCTACTAGATTAAACGAGTTATTAATAGGGGAGCCGTATATAAACTGGAGCTTCTGCCCACCTTAGCTACCTATAGAGTGTGGCCCGTGTTTTACCTATAGCTACTACACCTTTACTAACCTAGCCTTCTACTAGGATAAATATAGCCTAAACCCCTACTGGTATTAATCTAAGACAAGAACGAAGATGAGAACTATAAGGAGTAGACCGTTAAATAAATTATTAACTCTAAATACTTTGGTAAAGGCAGAGGACGGCGGCTCCACTATAAAGCTACCTATACAGGATTTAACATAGATTAGCTAGAATAGCAGCTATAGGAAGACTTTAAGAATGCAAAGGACCTAATTAGCGATTTCTACTACGCAAACCTATAGAAACCGGGCCTAAGCAGAGATTTTATGCCTAATCCTCTATGGGAGCCCTTATAGAGTTAAATTGTTGTATATTGCCACGTAAGGGCAAATTGCTATAAAGTGCAATTACGTAACTGGAAAACTTTAAGATGTCCAGGAACTTTAACCGGCGGTTGAAGTTGTCTATTTGGTTAGATTCTAGACACTAAGGAAAAACCAGCCAATTAGGATTTTCTATCCCCGGGATGGAAAATCGCTATTAGCTTGCCTACTACTAGCGCCTTAGCAACCCCCCTTATACCTTACTAATAACCCCCAAGTCCTAAGTCAGAAGTATTTGTACGAGCCTATTATACCTATAATGATATTTCTTCTTCTTCTCTATACCCTAAGCGTTCCCCTTATATGTATATAGTAACCATAGCGTCACCGGAGCTCCGCCTTAATAGGAGGGGGGGTAGTGTTACAGAACCCGACCGCAGGGGCCTCTATAGGAGAGCCCTGTGCTTTTGTGTATACCTTGTGTATAGCTTATATCAGCTACGCGTGGGTATATTACCTCCTTACGCCCTTAACCCTTACGATCGATCGCGTAACGTCTTGTATACTCCTTGAATACATACGTTTAGCTACTATTGACCCCGTCCCGTGACAAGCTAGTTAGTTAATAAGGGCACGGTCTAAAATAGAACTAGTAGAACCATATAATAAGGAATAGTAAGTAAGTCACGTAATATTGTATGTAGTATATATAGAGTATAAAGGAAACAAATGTATAATATATATATTACGTATCTTATATATAAGGAGGGTTTCTTAGGAGTACGGATGTGTATTTAAAGGACTATAGTCCATACCTAGATAGTTCCTTTCCTTGTAGTAAATCTTAAAGTATAATTAAAGTTAATCTGTTAGGCAACTACTCCACCAGTTATTATCTGTTTATTATATTATTGACTTCCTGTTTACCTATACAACCAAGCCCAATAATAAGTCCACTGTGGTATTTCCTATAAGGCTTTGTTATAGTATATCCAGAACTATTACTAAATCCTAATTTATAGTCTTTAGGAAAGTTTTAATTGCTATATTAGAGTATTTAAGGGGGTATTTAAATCTAAGGGGGTATTTGAATTGGCTTGTGTATAGGCTTACCGCCAAGCTCTGATTGGTTAGAATAGCGATTCTGCCACAAACAGGAACATTAAAATTCAACTCGATGCTTCTACCTTAATGCTTCCACCTCTCTATATAGCCTTAATTTACACACACCCCATGCCTACTATACGTTATAGGCCTTCTAAGGAGACTATTATATAGGAAGCTATTACTGCGTACTAAACTGGCCACTATGGAACCCCTATAAGGGCTGCGATATTGCATGGGATCTATCCTAACACCATTCTTAAGCGTATTAATGGAACACGTTAATCCTATAAGGAAGCACATTAATTCTAGCAAAAGTTAAGCCCCGAATTTAAAGCAGCTGTTAAAAAATACTATATAATCCTTATATAGCATTACTTTCCTTTTAAGAAGAGCTAGATCCGTAAGATTGCCCTAAATATATATAAAAAGCAGCTCTAAGATACCGGCTAGGATACTAGCCAGGCATTCCTTGGTGTCTAATAGGTAGATTTATACTTAAAACACTATTAATCCCTTTAAGTTTAATACACTTGCTATCTTAAAATAGAGAGAGCTATAGTAGATAATAATTTGCTAGTATATAAGAGGTTCTTTAATAAGTTAGAGGCTACCTATATAGAATTTTATATTAAGGTACCTAATTGCTAGAATATAGATGAAACTAGATATTAAATGGGGTACATGCATGTCTCTAAGAAAGTTATTTTATGTGGTTCCTCTATATAACCTATTACGCCAGATAATTAAGAGTAGATAAGCGAGATTGCCTCTATTAATACCACTAGCGAATTAATTCCTTTCTATTTTAATTTTAAAGGGAAGGTTATTATAACTCATATAGCCTAAGAAGCTCTTAAATTGGTGCTAGACTGTTAAATAGCAGTCTCTAATAATGGCTAGAGCAACTAAAGCCATGCATCTAATTAGATAAGGCATTTTAATATATATACTCGCCAAGAGGACTATTAGGTAGATATCTGTAAAGAATAAGAGGCTGCTGGTAAGCTATATGACTAGAGGCTTCTCTTAATAGATGGCTATATATTACACCTCTCCTTAGACTTTATTCAATACCATAAGGACATAAAGATAGTCCCTTTCTGCCTACCTCCGCATTCTATATATTATCTTTAGCCTTTAGATTGGTGCCTCTTCAGCATTTTTAAAAAGGCCTATTCTGATAAGGTTAATAAATATATTTTAAGGGGAATTACCGAAATTATATATGCCTACTTTTTAGAAATGCATAGGCAGATCTAAGAGAGAGTATATACTCTAGAGTATATTAAAAAGTCGTTTAAAGCTGCCGGAATTTACCCCCTAGATGCTAAGAGAATACTACGCAAACTGCATAGTGCTTAGGTTGCTAGGAGACCTACTACTCCTACGCCAAATCTAGCAGAGCCTCCATAGCTCCTTTTGTTGCTAATGCACCCTAAAACACCCTTTACTATAAGCGATAGATTATAGTACCGAGCAACCATTTCTCACCCCTCTGTAATACCGGAAATTTAAGAATTAGCCACTAGAAAGCTCCTAGCTACTATATAGGTCCAATTAGACGAAATTAGGCTTCTTTAATAGCGTAATAAGGAGCTTACTACTACCTCTATAGAGGCTAAGAAGAAGAGGGTAGTACGGAACTTAGTACTTATAAAATTATACTATATTTCTACCGCTAAGATCTAGAGAATTCTAGATATAAAGGCCTTAATAGAACACAAGAAATAAGAGGCTAAGAAGCTTTATATAGCCTAGAAGAAAATTAAACAAGAGGTTAATAAGGCTAAGAGGGAGGCCCTTAAACAGAGGAAGGCCGCCCGTAGTAGTAGGGCTTAACTCCAAAAGGTAAAGGACGAATTTATTAGAGAAATACGTGCATCTAAATAGGCCTATAAAGCTACAGAGAAGAAGCATAATACAACTATTAGGAAGTACTAGTAAAATTATACTATGGCGTTAAACTAGGAAATTAAAGAGCTTAAAAACGCCTTAGCTAAGGCTTCTGTTAAGTTTATATAGAAAAAGGAGGCAGCTAATAAGGCTATTAACGAGTGGGAGGATATATGCATTCTTATAGCTTTACTCTCTTAGCCTACATAGGAGGTAATTAACGTTAATAAGGACGAGCTAGATAATGAGGAATATGACAAGGAGGTAGAGTTTGATAAGTATATAGAGGGTGTAATTTAAGTGAATGTAATTAATATACGGTAATAAGAATCAAGTGCATGTAGTAGAATGCTATCTATATACGATTTTCCTCACAAACGGCATTCTCCGTCATTTTTGATGTTCCTGGAACAGACTTGCGGAGGATAGGCCAGATAGGCCTCTCGGATAATAGACCTATCAGCTAATAGTATCCGGAGACTATCCGGATAGTCTCCGGATAGTCTTAGCAAAACCCCTTTAATATGCTTACACCCGTAATGCACTCCCCAATATTAAATAAATAAGATTTCTATTAGTATAGATTTGTAGAGCTTGCAAAGCGCTTTAAAATGGTACCACTTTTTATCTAAATATCCTAAGGATAAGTAATATTATGTAGATGTAAAGCTCTGCGGAATAAGGGCTTAGGGGAAGCTGTGCACGGAGCTCTACTAAAAGCTCTGCACGAAGCTCTGCAAAAGCTCTACATAAAGCTCTGCAAAAAGCTCTGCACGAAGCTCGGTAAAAGCTCTACACGAAGCTCTATAAAAGCTCTACACGAAGCTCTATAAAGGCTCTACACGAAGCTCTGTAAAAGCTCTCTACAAAGCTCTACTTAAAGCCCTATCTAGAGCTCTAAAGCTCTATTAATACACAGCACTAATATACTAGGAAGTCTTATAATTGCCTCTATAAATAGCTTTATAAACGGTACGTCTAATCTTATAAAGAGTTCTGTAGAAATAGTACTAAAAGTAGCTAAAATAGTAAAAGTAAAAGTAATATTAGGAGTAGTAATAAAATAATGGTAATAGTAGAAACTAGGGTAATAACTAGAGCAGTAGCTAAAGTAGTAACTAAGATAATAGTTATTATAGTACCTAGAGTAATAACTAGGGTAATAATTAGAGTAATAGTATAAATCTAATAGATATACTAAATATTTATTATTTATTACTACTACTACTACTAAATAACCCTACTATAATATATCTATATAATAATAAAGAAGTTTAAAATAACCTAATATTAATTAACTATAAGAGTTACTACCTTATATAATAAGGTAGCTAGTTTAATTCTTATTAAAGAGGCTTGTCTTAAGGTCTAAGTTATATAAGTAATTAGAATTAAATTAGTATTAGTATTAGTATTAATACTACTTAAAAGAGTAAAAAGTATGTTAACTTTAAAATAATTCTTATTATTAAAGGGTTTAAAGTAAATTTTAGTAGTATTAGCCAAATTTATAGCACTATATAATAGAAATAAAATATTTAATTCTATAGTTAAAATTCTATAGGTATTAAGCCTTATCTAGATATTGTTTAATATTTAGGCTATCCTTAAATAGGATTATTATCCACTTAACTAGATAGGATAATTTACCTTCTATAAGTCTAGGTTAAATTAAATTTATAGATATAATAGCTTAAACCATTAAATAAATATCTCGATAGAGACTTAAATAAGTACTTATAAGATAAAGCGAACGAATGCTATATTATAAATATATCAAGGTAGGGAGTAAAAAAGGTGGTAAGGCTATGTCTATGTACATATACTATAACAAAGCCTTAAGGGAAATACCTTGGTAGACTCGCTAATGGGCTAGGTATATAGGTAAACAAAAGTTAATAATGTAATAATAACTAGTAGAGTGGTTGCCTAATAAATTAACTCTAATTATATTCTAAGATTTACTACAAGGAAAGGAACTATCTAGGTAGGGACTATGGTCCTTTAAATACATATCCTTATGCCTAAGAAAGTCACTACTCTGTCTACTCTGTCTGCTCTATCTGCTCTGCCGCAGATTATATAGATCCTATAGATTATATAGATCACCTTACGTAACCTTGCTTACTATTTCTCGTTATATGGTTCCACGGGATCCATCCTGGACCGTGCTTTTACTAACTAACTAGCTTCCTCCGACTCTCTTCCTAGTAGTCATAGCATCGTACTTAACGCATCCGTAATATATACTAAGTCTTATGCAAACCCCTAACTAGGTAACGTGCCCTAGCGCCATTATAATAGAGGATAGGCTAAATAGATAATAGACCTATTAGCTAATAGTATCTAGAAACTGTCTAGATAGTTTTTAAATAGTCTTTACTATATTTTGTAGTATATAACTATTAAAAGATAACCTCTTTCCCCCTAGTCTGAAGTTAAAGTCTAAAGTTAATAGGTAGTAGTAGGATAGAGTTATTAATTTATAAAGCTTTAATAGAGGTAGATTATAAAATATATACGTCCCTATAAAGAGCTATATATAGAGTTTTAATAGAGCACTATATAAAGCTTTAAGCCTTTAGTAAAGCTTTATATAGAGCTTTTAGTAAAGCCTTTAACATAGGTTTAGTCTATACTATATTTAATTAAGAGCCTATTAATCTATAAATAATTCTAGCTTAAAGCTAGACTCTATAATTAACTATATAGAGCCCTATATAGAGCTCTACTAAAGGCTCTACACAAAGCTCTGCTAGAGGCTCTGCATAAAGCTTTGCTGGAGGCTCTGCATGAAGCTCTATATAAAGCTCTGCAAAAGCTCTGCAAAAGCTCTACAAAAGCTCTACACAAAGCTCTATACAAAGCTCTGGAAATTCTGCGGATGCCAAGCCTTATCCAGATCTTATCTAGATATTATCCGATATCTGGGCTATCCTTAGATAGGATTATTATCCGCCCGACCAGATGGATAATTTATCCTCCGCAAGCTTGTAATGTTCCTCGCTTACATATACACAAGCCAATTCAAATATCCCCTTAAATACTCTATATCCTAACTAAAGGTGCTTTTTAAATTCCTAACTATTATGCGCCTAAAAGTATCCTTTCTAATAAACTAAAAATTCACATTTCTTCTAATGCCATTTTTAGTTTAAAATATTTTTTAGATTCTATTTTAGTTCCGTATTAATTTTACTAGGTAATTAGAGGCAGTTCTATACTATCTCTTCTCTAATATAGCTTTAATAATAAAACATAAAATATAGGATATATTAGATATAATTTCGGCAATTCTAATTTATAAGCTTAATTTCCTTTAGTTTTTTTAACTATCTTAAAGGGTCTAAGCTACTAGTGGTTTGGCTTCTTCTTAATACATTTTATCTAGATATTTTTTATAGATAGTAAAACTTTATCTTCTACTTTAAATTCTTTATATATATATTTTTTGTTATAGTACCTTTTTTATATAGCTTAGGCGTTTAGAAAGTACTTTTTAAGTTCTTTTCTATAAATTCTTATTTGCTTAATTCTCTTAGACGCCGCCAGTGCCTCCCTTTTAGAAATAATATCCTTAATATTTTAGGGGTTATTTACTTTTACCCTAAACAGTGCTTTATAAGGGATTGTTTTTATACTACTATAGATGCTTATATTATATATATATTACGCTAGAGCTAATTATAATATCTAATTATCCTATTAATAATTAATATAGCAATGGAGGTAGTATTCTAATAGCGCATTAAAATACTCTATTAGCCTATCTATTTATAAGTAAGGGGCAGTACTTATCCTTTACTGTATTTTTAATAGAAGATAAAATAAAGACTAAAATGCACTATTAAATACAGTACCTCTATTAGATATAATTTCCCTTAGCGTACTAAATAAAAGCTACTATTTTAAAAATGAGTCTACCAGTTCTACTACCATAATTATTATTATAACAGCAAAGTACCCTAAAACTTTATACATCTATTAATAATTACTAAAATAGCATAAGCAACCTCTTTAGTTCTTATTTTAGTAGGGGGTAAGCTTATTATAAAATCTATTATTAATTCTAATATAGGTCCTTATAGAATAGAAAGTGCTAATAACTCGCTATATAGGCGATGCCTAGATATCTATACCCTTTAGAACGTATTATATTTTAATATATAGTCCTTAACCTCTTTAGATATTCTATCCTAAAAGTATTTCCTTTAAACAGTCTTAAGGATTCTATTAGCACTGTAGTAACCCCTAAAAGGGTTATTATAGAAGACTTTTAGAATTTTGCCCTAAACCGCTTGGTCCTTTAGGACATATATAGTACTCTTAAAGCATAATAAACCCTTTTAGTTTTACTACTATAGCTTCTTAATAACTCTAGCTAAGTTAGTCTCTACTATATCTTTCTACCTCTCCCTAGCAATAAAGGCGTCCCTTTATTATGCTTAAAGAAGAAAATCTAAAAAGGTTTTATATAGATTACTTACCTCCATTTCGCCTACCGCTATTACTATTATAGACTTAAGGCGTAGTACAAGATATTTTAAACTATTAGTGCTAGTAGATTCTCCTACTATTATATAGTATGCTATACTACGGATAGGTATCTCGCCTATTTCCTTTAGATCCGGAAACTTATAGCTAATGCGCTATTAAGTTAAAGGTGCCGCAATACCCCTAGCATATCCTGTAGAATTCTCGCTAATTTTAAGGTATGCCAACTTTATAATATCTGCTTAGTCTATAACCTAGCCCATAACTATATCCTACGGCTTTATTATTATAGTGCTTCGCAGCTGCATTACTAGGACCTCTACCCTACTATAAAATTTAGTAGTTCTAGGGAAAGAGTTTTCTTTCTTTTTAAGCAAATTTTGCGATATAGGAATTATTTCCCCTATACTATTCTGGATTCTCCTAGTCTTATAATCCAGACATCTTAATAACCTATTAGCGGGATTTATCTTTCCTAGGCGATATATAATTTTAAAGTTATACTATAATAGTTGCTCTACCTATTTGGCTTATTAACTACTTAATACCTTTATAGTTATAAAGTATTTTAGGTTATTATAGTCTATAAGAACTTTAATAGAATAATTACTTTTTATACAATAATGTTACTGGTACTTTATTACTGCGACTATTATAAGCAGCTTCTAGTTATATATTATATAATACTATTCTATAGGGGTTATTTTCTTTAACTAAAATATTATAGGATGCCATTCTCCATCTTTTAATTAAGATATAATTACCCCTAGTGTAAAGCCGGATATATCCATTTTAAGGTATATATATAGCTCCCAATAGAAGTATATTAGAATTAGCGTTAACATAAATAAATCTTTTAACTAGTCTATAGCCTACTTAGCAGCTTCCCTAAATATAAAGGGTTCTATCTTCTTACCATTTTTAAATCCCTTTAGTAGATTGGTAATTAGGAATACCACTTATATATAGTAAATAATAAACGTTTAATAGAAGTTCGCCGTGCCTAAAAAAACCTACACTTTTCTAAATATTATAGGGTAGGGCTATTTCCTAATAGCGTCTACCTAGCTTTTCTCTATGAATACTCCATTAACGCTAATAATAAAATCTAAAAAATTAATGATAGTAGTATAGAATGTATATTTCTTTAGGTTTATATAGAGATTATATTCCTGTAGTTTTTCTAGTACTATTTATATATAGTATATATATGCTTTATAGTTATTAAAGTAGACTATATATATCGTGTCCAATAGGCCTAACAATACCTTATTAATATAGGCCTAAAATATCACCAGTATATTAGTAAGCCTACTAGGTACTTAAAATGGCCATACTGTTAGCAACTTAGTCAATCAAGGCATGAGTACGGTAAGAGGGACGCGCAAGCCTATATAATTGGATTGTCTATAAACGAGGATCCAAAGCTAGAGAGGGGAAAGGAGAAGAACGGCAGTACCGCTTGAGGTTTTATGCGGCCCTCGAGTTACGTAACTGCAACTGTCTGCGACAATCCACCGTTTTCCACTAGCGCCGTAACACATACCATATTTAGAACGCTATTTTCTATTTATTGCCGGCTTTAATCCGGATTTAATAGTATACATCTTTTAGATCTAATTTTATAAATATCTTTGCGCCTAATAGTCTATTAATAAGCTCCCCTATTAAAAGTAGCGGGTAGTAATTCTTTATAGTAATCCTGTTAAATACATAATAGTTAATATAGAGATATAGGGTCCTATACTTCTTAGGTATAAATATAATTAGTACCCCTACTAGGCTTATAAAACGCTAAATCTATCCTTTTTAGAGATTGTCTACTATATATTAACGTAATACTGCTAGCTTATTTTTAATAGGTTATATAGTAGTCCAAAAGGAGGTTGCTTATCCTCTATATCTATCTTATACTTAACTAATATAGAATTAAGTAAGGTTTATATAGCTTTTTTATTAAAAATATCCTCTAAATCTATATATTTCTATAGAATCTTTAGTTTCTTAACTATACATAGCCGGACATTTAAAAATAAATACCCCATGTCCTTATTCTTAGTATTAAAAGTGGCATATATAGTATATGCCCACCCTTCTTCTTATATATAGTTTAAGAAAGTCTTTTAATCTTTAACTATAATATATAGTTAAGACATCTGGTGTCAATATAAGGTTAAAGGCTAATTAATATCTAGATTAACTTATTAAAGCTATAGGTATCCTAAAATAAGGTTATACCCCTTAATTTCTACGGCGTAGAAGCGCATCTCCTATATATTCCATAGACTCTTACGGTCCTGGCTAGCTATAGAAAAAGTTTATTCCCTATAGTATAGAATCTAGTAGCTTTTAATGCTTTAAATGGTGCGTACCTACAAGCTGTTAAGGTCCAAATCTAATGCTTTTACTAGTAATTAAGAAATAAACCCTATAGTCGCGCCGCTATCTATAAGGCAGTGTTACGTTATCTATTTATTATTAACTTAAATAGAGATAGGAATAACTATACAGTAACTTACTACCTTCTTCTCTTACTGGCCTAGTATAAGAAAGTAAAGATCTACTAGGCTCTCTCTTTTCCTAATTAAGTATACTCTTACTTCTTCTACTGGTAGAAGAACTTTATATAGCCCTTTTTACCGTAGTTATAATAAACGTGTATCTCTTAGTTCTACTTATTCGGATTAGGTTTTTACCTATTATTATTCTAGGGCTAACTAGCATTACTCTAGGGCTGTAAAGCCTGCTTACGTTATTCTGCCGTAAAGTGGTTAGGTTAGAATCTGCCCCTATTATTAAAGCTAGGTCTAGTCCTACGCTCTTTATTATTAGCGTCCCGTTTCTTTTACTTACCTAAATAGTTTCTTTTAGCATTCTTAATCTAAGTAGCTTTAGAGATAAGCTTTTCTTAAGAGGTAGGAATTTTGCCCTTCTTCTATATGGCCTCTTAAATCTTAGGTTATAACTTAATAAGTAGCTAGTAATGTTATATAGCGTTATCCCATAGGTTTAAGTAGGGTATATTATCTTCTAGCTCTTTTAAGTAGTTTATAAACTAGACTCTCACTCTAGCCTTCTTACTATTTAGCATTATAGTATTACTAGTTATAATCCATCCCTTAATTAGTAGGTTCTTAGACCTAATTAACTAACTAGGACTTAAGTTTACTAAATTTAAGGGGTATAGTAAGTTTCTTCTCGTAGCGTATTTATAAACTCTTAATAGTGCTATATAGGAAGGTAGAAGTAATTAGTATCTAATTATACTTATTAAAGTAACGTTTTAGATCTAACTGAAACTTAGTTTTGTATTAACGGATAAAACAATTACAATTCTAGAGATTATTACTATTATACTTATTAGGTTCCTTTATACGGAATTTAGGGTTTTCTAATATTATAGCGTAGTATCGCGTTACTCTTTTAAGTCCGTTTTGTATCTAGGGTGTCTATACTTCTCCCAATTGTCCTTATAATTATTCTTAGTAGTTTTAATATACTTATCTTAATTATATCTCTAACTCCTTTATTTTTTATAGAGTCTCGCGTAGCAACTGCTCCAATAACTCCCTAGCAGCAATTGTTTTTAAGGATCTTAGAAAGTTAGATGGATTAGCTATAGCTTCCTAGTCTACTTCTTTATAAGTAGATGGGATGCGCTCCTTTAGAGAGACTTTGTCAGCCTCTTATAGTAAAGGCGTTACTTTAGAGGGTAAGGAGGTATGGCCTATCATTATTAATTAATAGCCGTATATTTCTTCTATAAAGGATTATAAGCGATTAGAATTGTAAGAGGCCAGTTTAATTAGAATATATAATTATTTAATTAATAGTGTAGACTAAAAGTTATAGATAAGTAGAAGGTAAGTTAAAGATAGAACAAGCTTTACGTATTAAAGGACAAATGCTTTCTAACCTCTTCTATTTAGAGACTAATTGCTAGTTCTTCTCTAGAGGAGAACCAGCTCCCTTTATAATCCTTCTAAGATACTAGTAAAACCCTTTACCCCTTATTTGTCTAACTATGTCTTCTTTAGGGTATTAGTAGGATATTAGTGAAACCTTTATCTGTTTTATCTAATATGTACCTTTTAGGAGCGCCCGTTATAACAAGTAGTTTAAATTTTAGCCTCTAATATTTCCCTAATATTTTAGGATAGACTTTACTATATTTTTAAAATTAAAATTAAGCTCTTTAACATATTTTACTCTTAAATAAATAGCTAAACTAAGGTTATAAATTAGTACTTAGACTAATAACTATTAATTTTTATAAACTACTATTAGGACAACTGGTTAAAATTACTACCTATAATAAACTACATATAGCTTACACTCCCTTATATTAATATAGGGATATTGCTATTTAAACTACTCTATAGGTATAAAAAATTGCGCGAAAAGAGATTTCTCCTTCCTATTTGGAAAAAGCGCGGTTTTAGTGCTAAGACCCTACCAAAAACATCCAATTTTTGACTTTAAGCTTGTAAAAAGCAACTTTATACCGACTTTTTAAGTAAGTAGATTATATTAATCTCTTGCAATATCCTCTATACGTCTTCTACCCTTTTTTTTAAGCTTAAAATGCCTTACTACGGCCTTATAACAAAAGCGTAGATTATAATAATAAGGGCTCTAGGTACTTCTCTAAAAGCAATTACTTAAGTTACTAGAGTTAGTACTAAATATATTAGCAACCTACGAAAAATGGCAGCAGAGAATAGCTAGCGTGTAGATTAGGTTCTCCTTAATAACTACTTTAAGGATAAGCTTAGCCTAGTGTGTAAGAAAAGATTACTTCTAATTTTAAGTAAAAGGTTATTAACGCCGTTATATGTGATCGTTATAGGTATAGGAAAAGCACTAAAAGGACTACTTGCAAAATAGGCCTCTATATTATCTGTTTAAATTATACTTAAAAGGTACGGCTATTATATAATAAAGTTAATAAGAAAGTCTGGATTAACTATAGCTATAAAACCCAAACGATATAAGTTTATATTAGCCTATTATTATTAAACCTTAGAAGATTAAAAGGCTGTAATTTGGTTAAATAAGACGAGTATTATTTTAGGCCACCGTTAAAGGGGCTATTGGGTATAGCGACGTTCTTATAAGGCCTATATATGCAGCTATATATAAGAATAATAAAAGGGTACTTTAAGTTTGTGTTTTAGGATTACTTTATATAAGACTTTAAAGGCTCTTATTATATTTAGAAGCCTTAAATAAAGGAATTAAATAAATTAAAATTAAGCTTTAGAGCTAGAGGTATATAAGGCTTAGAAGAAATAATAAGACGCTAAAAGGAGAGTATATAAACTATATTATAATAGGTATATAAGTGGAGCACGTGCTAAGTAGAAGTTTACGATATTGTATAAAGCTTTTACTTAATTAGATGGAGGTAGAATTAACTAGTGGCGATATTTAATAAATATTTTAATACTAAAACTTCTTCTGTTTACCTAGAGCCTTATATACTTAAATTCTAATATAACTATATAGGAAGATAAGGCTACTTATAACCAACTACCAGTACTATATTAGATATTATTCTATAACTTACTACCCTATTTCTTGCTATTATATATTTTTCTACTTATTTCTATTACCTATTTATTACCTATTACTAACTAAGTGGCAATATTAACCTAGTGGCAATTAGGTACAATTATAAATTATTATTAGTGTTATTATTAGCCTTTTACTACCTACCTTATATATATAGAGAATCTTTAGAGCTATATTTAAAAATTAAGTCGCTTATTTAATTCTCCTATACTATAAAGCTTATAGTTATAACCCTAAATTGTACTACCTATATTACGGGACGGGGGCAGTGGCTATAAGACATATACATTTAAGGAGTCTACAAGACGTTGCGCGATCGATCGTAAGGGTTAAAGGCGTAAAGAGGTAATATACCTACGCGTAACGTAAGCTGTACGTAAGGCGTATATAAGAGCACGGGGCTCTCCTATAGAGGCCCCTACAGTAGGGTTTTATAATACTACCCCTCCTCCTATAGAGGCGGAGCTCTAGTAATGCTGTAGTTACTATATATATAAAAGGAACGCTTAAGGTATAAAGAAGAAGAAAAAAAGGGGGTATTGCTAAAGGCTTATAACAACGTTATATAATAAGGCTTGGTACTTAAAAATCTAACTAATTAGATAACTCTAACCGCTGGTCGGGGTTCCTAGATATCTTAACGATATTCCGGTTACATAATCGCACTTTACTATTACGTAATGGCAATCTGCGGCCATCTGCGGCAATATATAATGGTTTAACTCTATAAGGGCTCCTATAGAGGATTAGGCCTAGTTTCTATAGGTTCGCGTAGTAAATATCGCTAGTTAGATCCTTTACATTTTTAAAGTCTTCCTATAGTTGCTATTCTGGCTATTCTATATTAAATCCTATATAGATAGCTCTGTAGTAGAGCCGCCGTCCTCTACCTTTGCTAAAGTATTTAGAGTTAATAATTTATTTAATAGTCTACTCCTTATGGTTCTTATCTTTATTCTTATCTTAAATTAGTACTAATAGGGGTTTAGGCTATGTTTATTCTAGTATGGGGTTAGGCTAGTAAAGGTATAGTAGCTATAGGTAAAATATAGGCTATATCCCATAGATGGCTAGGGTAGGTAAGAGCTCTAGCTTATATACGGCTCCCCTATTAATAACTTGTTTAATTAAATAGGGGCCAAGGTTCTTATAATTAAGTAACTTTATAGGCCTCTATATAGAGATATTATATATATCTAGCTATACCTAGTCGCCCACACGTATCTCCGGTAGTAGCGTTCTATAATAGTTAATAAAGTAGGCTTGCTTTACTTAAGCCTAGGCTATTTTTCCCTTATAGTAGTTAAGTAGGTTTTTTATACAGTCTATATACTAGTTAGTAAGTAGCATCTTAAGGCGTTTTCCATATAGCAGTTTCTTATTAATAGGTTTTAGTAACTTTATACTAGATTAGGGGTAATAACCCTTATTCGCAAAGAACGGGGTAAGTCCTATAGTAGTTAAGATAGTTATTTACTGCGAATTTACCTAGTAGAAGGTAGTCCACCTAGTTATCTTAACTATAGACGACTACCTATTATAGGTACGCTTTTATACTAGCATTAGCGTTTTTTAGTTACCTAGTAGTTTTATAGTAGAAGGATATAGACATCTTAATAGAGATATTAAGGCGTTAGTAGATTCGTCTCTATATATTAGAGTTAAACTATATACCTTAGTTAGATGTAATTAAGTTAGGTAACCTATATAATTAGTAGACTTTATAAAGAAAGGCGTTGGTAACATTGCTAACAGCTACGCCTTTAGTTAGGATATAGTGGCGCTCTTTTATAGGTCGGTATATTATTATAAAAATATTCTTATAGGTGTGGCCGTATCGTTTATTGTAATAGGACTAGCCCAGTTACAGTAGAAATGTCTTGATAAAACACTCGACAGATAAATTCCAACGCTTTAATTAAATTCTGCTAAATTCTGCTAAATTCTGCCAAGTTAATTAAATTCTACCAAATTCCGCCAGCTTAATTAAATTCCACCAATTTCCACTAATATAATGGAATTTGGTTAAAACCTATTAAAACCCATATACGCTTATACCTACGCATCCACTGCTAAGACCCTTAAATATTTAGTTATAAGCTTCCTATATTCCCTTCTCCTCTTTATATAATATCTTATACTCTATAAGAGCTATATACCCTTAGATTAGATAGAATTTATATTATTCCTTTAAATCTTCCCTAAAGCCTCTTCGCGCTCTTATATTATGTTATATTAAAATAACTACTATTAAAATAGCAAACGAACCTAAATCCCCTTTAATAACTATAAGTATTATATCCCTAGTTAGGGAATAGTTAACCATAATATAATAGTCCTTTATAGACGCCTTGGCTTAGTAGCGGGCTATACTAGAAGCCTAGTATTAGTAATTAATGGAAGCACTCTATAAAGAACTCTACAATATTAAGGCACTTATATTATAGACCCTAATAATAAAACCTAAACCTAGCCCGTTAAACGCGAATACTAAACTAGTAATAGTAGCTTAACCTATATACGTAACAAATCTAGCACGTATTATAAAATCTAAGAAACTCCCTAATTCTTTAATGTTTAATAGAAACTAAAATAACCTATATCCCTTTATAACTAAACTCCGTCTTAAACTCTTAATAAACTATAATTAATACCCTACTAAAGCTAGCAAGGTTAGCTATAGAATGTCTTATTTAAGTAAGGATGCTATATAAACTATAGATCTATTCTTCCGCAATAATACTGTTGGTCACACAGGGTGACTTACCAATAACAACTACTCGAGTAGGTTACAGTGATGTTGGTTAAAAGCTTCTTGATTAGAATGAGGAAGGGCGAGGAGCTTAAGACTCCTCGCCACGCTAGTGCCGCGGCGTCACGTGACAACCGCTTACCTAATTCCCGACACTGGCAACTCTTCTTTTATGGTTGCCATCTATATATAAATACTGCTTAACTAGCGTAACAAATATCAATCCTTCTTACTTACTATTGCTATTGCAATATAAGTCTTACTGTTCTAAAATTTACCTCTTAGCACGTGGTGCTTTCTTATTTAGAGTCGCGGGTAGACATCGTGTCAGGGCCGCTAAGGCGCTAGTTATAAGCAAGCTAATAGCGATTTTCTATACCGGGCATGGAAAATCCTAATTGGCTGCTCTTAAATTGCTATATCTCCTACTCCCTTTTAACCCAACCTTCAACTCATATACATAGAGTATTTGTGTTAACGAACGTCTCTAGTGCCTTATTTGGGTTTGCCTTTGTTATTACATCTACCAGGTTGTCTTGGCTATTAATCTACTAGATCTTAAAGAGTTTTTAACGCTTATAGGATTGCTAAAGTGCTATAATATCAATTATAAAACGCTTCTCCTTTATGGTACTAAGCTTAACTAAACACTTATAGAGGGAGTATAAGTCGGTGCATATAATTATAGGAATAGCAGGGAGTTTAAGCTAATCTGTAATTATCTTAAGGGTAGTTCCAATTGCAATTACTATATTAACTCCGCTAACTATTCCATATATCTCTAACGCTAGAACGCTTTAAGTAACGCGCTTACTCTTAGTTAAGCTCCAATAAATAAGGTTGCTGTGGATTATAAAGTTATTCTCTCCAGTAGATTTATTCGCGATAATAATCTTATATCCTAGCTAGGAGCTAAAATCTTTATTATTTATAAATGATCTATTAACAAATACAAAGAGCTTGGTAGTAGGAAGGTTAATAGGCACATAGAGTAGTCCCCAATTAAGATGATTTATTTGCTAGTAAAGACGCTTATTTAGGGCAAGAATGTTATCCTTAGTTGGTTCCTAGTATTAGGCAGCAATAGAGAGATTAAATGAAGCCTTAGGTTAACAGATAGAAGTAATATAAGCTTTACAAGCGCGTTGCTCTACATATCCTAGAGAATTAATAGGGTTTCTAAGTTATAGGTTTTAAATTTTTAAAAAGGTTATAGTAGCTAGATTTTATATATAATATAAACTTTAAATATTTTTTAAAGCTTTAGAATTAATTAAATGGTTGTTATATAGTAATCTTTTTACCTTAGCCCTTTTGGCGCAAAGCAATGGAATCCTTATTTAGGGAGAGGATGCATCCATTAAAGAGTAATGGTGTGGTTAAATTAAGCTTTTCCTTTAGCTTTACTATAAGATTTGCCTTTACTAGCTTATCTTCTTTAAGAGCTAAGAATTGGTCGTCTCCTAAGATAATTATATTATTGGTTTATATGCCGACGATTCCAAATGGAGTTCCCGTAGTTGTAATAAGGAAGTAGGGATTAAATATAGAAGTAGTTATTAAGAGCTTCTCTTTGTAGTGCTTGCTATAAATAGCCCACTAATAAGTTCCTGCCTTTGCGATTCTATATAATGGCTTAAGTACAACCATAATTGTATCTTCGGGATATTGGTAGCAAATTTGCTCTAGAAGGTATGCTAGTATTAAGCGCTAAAGGCGCGTCTCTAATTGGGTATAGGCCTAAGTAATATCTCATAAATAAACCGCCATTTTATTCTTTATTAAGGAGGGAGCTAGCGCAATAATAACTCGCTAACTAGCTTGTTAAATTATAGGGGATTACATAAGAATTACTTCCTTGCCGTTGTTATTATAACCTTAAATTACCAGTCTCGACTTCTTAAATGGGGTGTTAGTAGCTTTGCCCTTAATCTTATTAACTATTCTTAACTTAAAGATGCGAACTCCATTAAACTTAGTAGGGTTATACTTCTTAAATTTAAAGACTTCTCTTGCAATAAGACCGTTAATCTCCTGCTTATTAGATGCTTAGAAAGAAGCTCCTAAAGTTATAATACGGCCTTCCTTTTAGAGCTGTTTTGCAAGCTTAAAGTCAGCCTTCTCTTTAGCTATTATAAAGGCCATTAATAACTTATCTCTACTCTTAATAGCGGTAATAAATTGCTCTTTAAAATTAATAAAGTATTAGCGATTTTATAATCCCTTTGGGCAACCTCTACCGCGTTATAGTTGCGGCATATCTACTACAATTGTATTAGGATTGTAGTCGTCTTCTAGAGTATGTTGATTGTAGTTCTCCTTTAGGGTATCCTCTAGGGCATCCTATAAAGGCTTAGAACTGTTATTTCTATAGTAAGGCTTAACAATAGTTAATTAAAATTAAGTGGGTCTATAGGGCATCTAAAGAGTGTAAGTCTAACTATTAATTATAATGAGTTTATATAGGCCTGACTATCCTCCCTTTTCACGCCATATGCGTACCTTAGATTGGAGTGGCAGATTAAGTATAGTTAAGGTATTTGGGCTATTTCTTATTCCTAGTGCGTCGTTAACCTAGCGCGTAGCGTAAAGACATCATACCTCTTTTATTGCTTTGCGAATAGCCTCCACTCATTACATAACAAATAGGGATGGTAGAGAATTGTTAGTTATTTAAGGGTAGGCGCCAAAGACTAGTAATGTAGGTACAAGCCCATCTGGGCCAGCGGAATTATTAATAGCCTTAACAGCTATCTGTAAGATAAGCTCTTTACTAGCGCCCTCTAGTTCTAAAGAAATAATCTTATATACTTATTGTAATAGCGTGTAATATCATTCTACTTTTTTAACACTATTATGTGCCTTAACAGGGACTTCCTTAACCTTAATTTCCATTGCCTTCACCTATTACCAAAACTCTGTAGATAAGAAGTTCCTTCCTACATTATAAATAACTTAATTAGGGGGTCCTAGGTAGACATTAATCTAGCATAATTAAAGAGTATTTTATGCGTTCCTAGCTAATATATCCTTCAGGAAATATGCGGCTTAGAAGAAGGTTAAGAGGTTAATAACTTGGAGTACTAGCTTGCCGCTAAGATATATAATATTAATAATAATACAAAAGTTAAAGTTGTAGTTATCTTTAAGGGTAAACTTAAATCGGCCAGGGGACTTCTGGTTTATTTAGTAGTAATAGCAGTACTTTATAAGATACTCAATTGTCTTAGCCTTGACTTTATAACCTACTCGCTAAAGAACCCTAAGCAATCTATAAACTAATAGGTAACTAAAGCGACGGTATAGTTAATATAACTCTAACTCAGTTAAATAGCTCTAAGCAACGCTCCTTTCTAGCTATTAAAGGAGCAACTAAGGGTAACCCTATTTGCGTATAACGGGCACCCAATTATCTCCCTAAACGAGCATATTCTTAAGGTTATCTAGCTTAATGCCTAACTTATCTATATCTTAGATGCAGAATAGAAACAGGGTATTTACGGGAATAATGTGGAAAGTAATATATCCTAACGGGGTTTAGACCTTAATTGTGCCGAGAGAGATTACAGTACCCTTGCTAAAGCGGATTATATGTTAGCCTACCGTTAATTAGTTGATCTAAATAGAGCTATTAAGCTGCTAAAGAGCTCAAACTTAAGGTTCTCCTACTGTAGATACTCCTATAGCTCTAGTATCTGGCATAATACTATAGAAGACGTTTGCCAAGTATCTATTATTAAAGGAGAACGCGGAACTTTCCTTTAGCTTATTAAAGACATCTAACTTTATAATAGAATGAAGCGTAGATTAGTTATTAAGGATAGTAACGGTTTGTGTGCCATTTACCTTACTATACTTAGTAAAGTATTAGTTAGGAGAGTAGTCCTTAATTTCTATATCTATAAGGAGCTGTTTGGCCTTGTCAACCTTACCCTTAAGATCTTCTTCGCCTTTATATTAAACTAGGAAGCTTTAGAAGTAGGCTATAGTAACCTCTTAGTTTCCGACGTTTTATACACTCTGGCGAAACTTATTATATACCTCCTTTTATCTATTAAGGGGGTGCCTAGTTAACCAGCAATTTAGCTTCTTATAAACATAGCACTTCTTCTAATAATTACTCCAAAATAAACCTCTATAATTACCTTGTGGTTAACGTTAATTATACCCTCTACTATATCCCCTACCGCGGCCACCATATGTTTAGTCAGTCCAGTTATAATTATATTAGTCAGCCGGGTCAATTGGAGTAGGTTAGGGTTAAGTATTAAATTACTATACTTCTTAAGAGCGCAGAGCGGTGCCAATAGAGGATCTTAATTAAGCATACATTCCTTTATAAGTATTTACAGGATTAAAGAGAGTAAGGTTGCATTCTTTAACACCTTAGTATACGCTAATAATTTAATTGCGTAGGCTAAAGTCCTCTTAATATAATTTGGATAAACCATACTAAATTATCTAAAGTTAATTAAAGAGCTTTTGGAGACAATTAAGTCGAGAGATATCTAGGTTTATCGCAATAATCCTTAGGAAGGTAGTCTCTCTCTACTCCAATATATACTGCTACTTATTCTCCTCTGTTTTAAAGTGGTATCTTATCTTATATATTATTCGGTTAAAATTGTATCCTTTTCCTACTAAATAATCATAATAGAAGGTACTAGCGCGGCCCTTAAGCATAATAGAATAGGCGTTATAATATTAGTTAGGTTCCAGTCTAACCTTCTAGTAATAGTTATAAAAAATACGCAGCTTTAAATTAAGGATATTATACAGTTCCCTGCTAAACCTCTTTTTCTGGTCTAAATAGAGCTTTATAAGCTCTGTAAGCATTTTTAAGGTGCCTCTAAGCAGTGTTAGGCCACGTTAAAATTACATTAGAGATTAAGGTGGGGATTGCTTTATAGGCTGTAGTAGAGATATAGATCTTAATAGAACACGGCGTGGTACCTGATCTTGCTATAATAGAGTTTGAAGGTTATTGAATTGCAAAGCAAGGGGATCTTGCGCTTGCTCTTGTTTAGTAGTTAAAGTTATAGGTTAAATTAGTGGATCCTAGGGAGCTGAAGATAATAGAAGTGATAGATATGGAATGTAAGAACTCGTGCCTAGAGTAATAGAATTTAAACGTGTTTTTATTGGTGTATTATTTAGATTCTATTATAAGTTGAGCTTCTTTATAGTGCGTAGTTGGTGCTTAATCTCTTATAGAGTCCATTTGTGCTCTTCTTTTGCGTTAATAACTTGCTCCTAAATATTGTCTTTAATAGCGCTTCCATCTATAGGGACAAATACTCTATTCCTCTAAAGGAAGTTATGGAAGTCTTATACAATAAGCTTGTTCGCAAGAGCCTATATTTCCTTTATCCATCCAACAAAGTCCTCCTTCATGCAATACCATAGCATAGTGTTGTTGTATTTGCTATCTATGTAGTGTACTATGTGGTATAATAAGAATCCGTTTAGGTCCTTTTGCTTGGCATTTATAGGGTTAATATCTTTGTTCCATGTCTTTGGGTTAATATCTTCCTTATACTTCTTTAGGTAGGTTAACGCCATAATGGGTTAAAGGTAGGTAGGGTTTTCAGTTTTGTAGAATCTTGTAGATTTGCTATCAAGAGGTAGGCAATTTAAGATATTATTTAACGCGTTTTGGACGTTGACTTAGGACCCTAGGTTTAGTGACACTTTTGACCTAAAGTACTTGACCAAATCTTTGTAAACGTGGTTGTTCTATATAATAGACGCAACTTGGTATCTCCTAGTACTTAGTGACACTTCTATTACTAGTTTTTCGCAAGTCTAAGGTAGCACAGTATTGCCAGAATCCATTCCATATAAGCGCATATGGCACCCCTGTACAAGACTATCTCTTCTGTTTAAAAACCTAGCTGCTCTGTGGTTGACTGTATATTTAACCACTAATTAGTGTTGGTCACATAGGGTAACTTACCAATAACGACTACTTAAGTAGGTTATAGTGATGTTGGTTAAAAGCTTCTTGATTAGAATAAGGAAGGGTGAGGAGCTTAAGACTCCTCGCCACGCTAGTGCCGCGGCGTCACGTGACGACCGCTTGCCTAATTCCCAACAAATACTTTTATTAATTTTAAAAAATTTATCTCTCTACTAGAATAAATATATAATAACGCTAGCCGCGAATATGTAGCTATTACTAAACTTAAAAACCTATAATAATGGAACTAAGACTTTACCAGCTTCTTTTTGGAATTTTTAGGCCTTATTAGCGAACTAGATTGGAATAAAGCCGCTAAAGTTACTACCCTTTAATAAGCTATTTTAGATAAAATTAGAGCCTAGTTAGTAGATAGAAAACTGCTAAAAGACCTATCCAAATTTGCTTTAATATATTAATAAATTAATAAGGACCTTTAATATAACAAATAGACTTATTCTCTAAAGCTAACTATACCTTATATTTAAAACTCTATAAACCCAGTATATACCCTAAAGCGCAATCTGTCTCTAAAACCTAAAAGCCCTATATATAACCCTATAGACCTTAATACCGCTTAATCCTATATACCCTTAGGAAATAATAAATAAAGAATATAAGCCGTAAATAGAGAATGCTTTAGATATAGTAAAAAAGGATATATTTAAAGGAATTACCAAACTTACCCTTTTAAAAAGGTCCGCTATAGTTCCTCCTATCCCTTAAATTATACCTATTCTATAAATTATACTTAAACACCATAAAGTATCTTACCTTTAGTTAACTTAGAAAATAAATTATTCTAAGGCTAAGTCGCGCCTTAAGACAAAAGGTAAAAGAGTATAAGTATTTAGGCTCTTTTAGCGCTAATATATAACACAATTCCCTTAATATACTTAGTAAAATTTAAATACTTAGAAAATAGAAGGAGGTATAAATCCTAATAGATAGCGGAGCTACTAGTATAGGCTTTATTAATATAAACCATGCAAAAACTTAACGCCTAAACTTAAAAAAAACTTAATAAGCCCTAAGGTCTATAAGGCTTTAATAGTAAACCCTTAATATATAGTAAACTAATGCACTACGCCTTAGTAAAAATATAGATAGGTAAATACCTTAAATACATTTCCTTATTTATAATACCCTTAAAGTAATATAAAGTTATACTTAAATATAAATAGCTAAAGCAATATAACCCCTTAATTAGTTAGGTTAAAAAAACACTAAAGTTCTATATAACTTACTACTAAAGTTATTACTTAAAAAACCATTTGCGCTATAAATATATACATAACTATTTAAATTTAATATAATATAAATTGCCCTTATTATAAACCTTAAGCTAATATAATAAATTTATAACTGCTAATTATAGTAAAAAATATATAAATGTTTTATTAAAACCTTTTAAAATTTATATAATATAGGCCACGCCTTTTATCTTATTAGTAAAAAAACAGGATTATAAAATCTTTATAGTAACTATAGAAGATATTAAAAAAGCACTAAAGCTAAAATAATATACTAATCCTTAACCTCTTATACCTAAAGAGTACCACAATCTAATTAATAAGTGTCTGAATAAGGTTCTGTAATATAGTAGACACAGTTGCTTATAACCAATTGGGTTGACCACATAAGCTAAGCGAGCTCAGGAGATCCATTAAATTCCACCTGTAGAAGTAGGAGGAGGAGAAAGAAGAAGAAAACAATTGAAACCAAACCCCCCACCGTGATTCCAACAATAAGTTTTAAAAAATAATTTATAAACCAACTAGCCCCATACTAAGATAAATATAATTTTAAGATAAAATTTAAGCCTAGTATAATACTAAAGTTTAATCCACTATATCGTATATTATAAGAACTGCTTATAATATAATAATACCTTAATAAGCATCTTGAAAAAGGATTTATTTACCCTAGTTAATCTCTATTCGCCTTATATATACTATTTATTAAAAAGCTAAAAGGAGGCTTAAGATTCTATATTAATTATTAAGCTTTAAATATAATTATAATTTAAAACTAATATCCAATTCCCCTAATTTAAGAGATGCTTAACTATTTAGTAAAGGTATAGTACTTTATAAAGCCTAATATAGTTACTGCCTTTAATAAAATCCATATATATAAAGGAGATAAGAAGTATATAGCTTTTTATATATAATAGGGACTCTTTAAATACCTAGTAATGCCATTTAGCGTAAAAAATGGTCCTAGTATATTTATTACCGTATATATTAATAATATTTTAATCTACTTATCCTTACTTTCTAAATATTGGAAATATATTAATATAGTTTTTAAACGCTTATAAGATATAGGCTTATAATATAATATTAAGAAATACAAGTTCTATATATTTAAGGTTATATACTTAGGCTTAATTATATCCTATAATAGAATTAAAATAGACCCTAAGAAAGTTGCTATAATTATAAACTAAGAAAGCCCTAGCAACGTATAAGACATTTAAGGATTTCTAAGTGTTCGTACTAACTTAATAGCACGAGTGAGTCGTATCCACGGGCACGAAATACATGTAGTATCGTATGCTTGTTTGGATGGTGACTGTCGATTGTATAAAGCAGACTACGTGGTCTATATACTAATGCGTCCTCTCCCTGATTAGTTAGTGCTTCATAAGTGCACCAGACGCGTAAGCGAGTGGTTAGTGCACCAAACGCGTAAACGCGTACCTGGCGTACCAAGCGCGTAGGCACGCGGTTAGTACGATAGGTGCTGTAATTATACACTAGCGGTACTTGAAAAATGAAACCACTTATATACAGCCTCCGTAATTGCTTTAATAGAACTATAAAACACAAAAAAATATATATAGGAAATCTCCCCTAAGGTGCCGTCTAGGCTGCCTTCCAAACGGTGCCCTAAGCTAGCCGTAAGTTCTGCTTACGGTCCGTAGAATGAACCATACGGCCTTTTAACGGGCAGTAGACGAGCCATAAGTTAGATCGTGAGGGCCGCCAAGGCGCCAGTACTAAGTGAGCTAATGGCGATTTTCTATCCCGGGGATGGAAAATCGTAATTGGTTAATTTAACTACCCTATAAAATTTGGCGGGTTATGTGAGTCCACTAAGTTCCACCATAGCTTTCCACCGTTTTCCACCTGTACTATATAACGAGCCGTACGGCCTTCCAACGGGCTGTAGACGTACCGTAGGTGCTCCGTTAGTCCTATTCTACCCATTCTATAACTTCTAGGTTAAGCCTATTTGTGTTAATTAGGGTTTTAAGAGCTTAACACAGCTTTGCCTTAGTTATAGTGTCTACTAGGTTATCTCCGCTGCTAATCTATTTAACCTCCGTAATCTCGCGCCGTTTATAGGCCTAATATAAGTATATAAGGTTAATCATGAGCCTCTTCTCTTGTGTTGTACCTAGTTTAACTAGGCAGTTATAGAGGGACTTTAAATCAGTGCATAGAACCAGGGGTAACTGCTCCAGTTATAGAATCTTCTAGACCGTTAATTTGATTGCGGCTGCTATATTAAAGCTATAGGCTAGTGCATATAGCTTAGAAGCTAGTACACTGCGGGTTACTCGTTTACACTTAATTAAAGACTAGTGCAGTATATTTGCGTCCTAATTATGGTCCGTAAGTACAATTACAAAGCTGATTTGTGATAATAGGTCTTTATTATTAGCAAAGGAGGCGTCCGTAAATGCCATTACACTAAGGGAATTTAGGTCTAGTGGTATAAAAGTAAGTCCTCTTATTGCGTTGTTAATTTGCCATTAAATGCGCTTATTAAGCTACTTAATATTTTCTTCTTGCGGATCTACTGCCTAGGCCGCAAAGGATAAGTCGTAGGCAGATTCGGGTTGGCAGACTATGGCTATATAGGCGCCTCTTGCACGCTGTGCAGCGTATTGGTCCTTTATATTTACGGTTTTACGGGTCTCTCTGCGGGAACTGGTAAGGTCCGTAGGCTTTACTATAATGGGCTTTAGGTTTTAGGCTTAGCGTTCCTAAGTTAGCTTAATTAGGTTGCCCTTTTATATAATTAGGCCTCTATTAAACTTAATTAGATTCTGCTTAGTTAACTACTCTTACAGCTTTACTAAGAACTTAGCCTTTTGTAGTTTAGTTTCTTTAGCGTCCGCAAAGGTCTGGTCTGCTAGGAATAGGGTATCGTCTATTTAGAGTCTAATAATACCGAGGCCGTTTAATAGGCTGTATAGGAGGCAGGGGTTGTAGGTCAACTATTCCATTTTAAGTTTACTAACGTGGTGCTAGTGGTATGTCTTAAATTAATGGTTTCCGGCTTCTAGTACTCCGTACAGAGGTTTTATAACCTATAGGATTGTTCCTAGTTATAGGTTAAGCTTAAGGGGTGGCCATATAAAGATGTCCCTACTTAGGTAGGTATTAGACTGCATATAGGCTTGTGAGATGTCCCGTAGGTAAAGAGCTATAGGTTTGCTTTGCTGTAGTCTAGGCATAAGTGCAAGTATAATCCGTTGGCTGACTTGTTAAATTGTAGGTAATTGCGTAAGGACTAAGCCCTTTCCTTAGTCGTTATAGGCTTGTATGACAAGCCTTGATTTTTTAAAAGCTTTGTTAGTACCTAGGTACTTAATTTTGTTAATAAAGCGTGAGTTAAATATATGGACGCCTTGCGGAACATCTTTCTCTGTTATAACCGCAAAGACGCCCTTTTTAAGTAGTCTGTTAATCTCTTTATGTTATAAGTCCGTAAAGGGGGTTTCCTATACTAGAACTAATATATCCATAGGTAGAGATTGCCTTGCGGATATTCCTGCGGAGGTTAGGTAAGTCTCCGTTATAGTGTTCTTAGTTATAGGGTGCTTTCAGGGGCGTCCTTGACCGCGCTTTATGGTAGGTATAGCGGGTTTAGTAGGTTTCCGGAGGACTTCTAGGGTAGGCAAGGGTGCTTCTAGCTTGTCTGGTTCGGCGGTCGCTTCTAGTTTGTCTAGTTTGGCGGTTACCTCCAGTTTGTCTAGCTTGGTAGTTGCTTCTAGTTCATCTGGCTTGACATTATAGGTGTCTTTAGGCCAAAAGTAGGGTTTTACGGACGTGCTCCTAAAGCTGGTTAGGCCGCTAGGAAGTTATATATAGCACGTCTTGTTTTCTACAGCTAGTAAACAGTAGGGTCCGGTCCACTTGCCGCTTTTATGCCATACAAGGACTTCAGAGTTAAGCGGGAGGTCGTATACTAGGGTCGTGTTGGGTCCATTATAGTGGTGTAGGGCGTTATTGACAGCTTATTTGGCCTATAGCTTGACTATCTCGGCCATCGCCTTCCGTATTACAGCTGCTCGTTCCGTAATGGACAGGGCAGGAGGATTTAGGTTACTTATTTTTAGGTAGGCTCTGTAAACTAAAAGGGTAGATACTAGTCTATCTAGGCTAGTAGTGTTGTTAACGGCTTTTATAGCTATCTGTAGAGCTAGTTTCTTTTAGATGTTCTTGTACTCGTCTATAATAATCTGGTAAGCTTTCTGTAGGGCTGGGTGAGCTCGCTTAATAAGCCTAATGGACTAATACGCCTTAACTGGAACGGCTTTTGTTAATATAGCCATGGCCATAGTATACTATTGGAATTCCTTGCTAATGAAGTTCCTACTGGTGTTATAGGTAATATACTTAGGAGGTCTAACGTATATATTAATCTAGCAGGTCCGTAAAATATCCTAAGTATACTTTGCGGATATATTTTATAACTAACGGGTGGCTTAATAGTGGGTTACCTTATTAATTATGTGTAATACTAGGCTGCCGTTAATATATATAATGTCTATATACACTAAATGGTTAAAGTCAAGATCCTTATAAAGGGTAAACTTAAATTAGCCTAGGGAACGTCCGTATTTCTAGTAGTAGGAGTAGTATTTAGTTAGGTAATTAACTGCCTTCCTATCAATATCGTCATGTCCAGAGCGTTTAAGGACTCTATATAGCTTTTCGGCTGACAGGTGGCCAAAACAACAATATAAATAGTAGATCTCCATACTGGTAAGGTAGCATGGGTTATAGTCAAAAGATTCCTAAATATAGGTCCGTAAAGTCTCTCCCTATATAAGGAACGGGTGTCCAAATTGTTGTATAATTAGTAGGGTAACATGCTTACTTCCTAGGGCAGTTACGGGGCCAATTAAGGTGTTTGTAATATTATTATAGTAAACCTATAACCTGTCCATATCCGCAAGGCAAAGTAAGAAAGGGGTGTCTGCTTTTACTATATAGAAGTTAACTAGGCTAATTAGGGTCTTAACTATAACTGATCTAATTAATGCAGTTAAGCCAATGCCGAATTGGATATTTATGGCCCCAGTTTACATAGTGTTAATATCCGTATTATTATTTGCGGTGGTCCTATATGCAAGGTATTGTCTGTAACCTATAGTAGACTTCTTAGAGGCGCCTATGTCAATTATAACACCGTAGAATTTCTTAGGGGTATAGCGTTCTGTGGTAATATATGCAAATGGGTCCTGCTCGTGATCTATAACATCCATAACAGGGGTGCTTGCGGAATGGTTTTTAGGCGCAACTAAGTATATAAAGGAACGGTTGGCTAATACGGTTGTGATATTAAAGGCTTAGCTATCCGTAAAAGGTCTAAAAGTAGTTAGGAATATCTCTAAGGTCTCTTATTCCTAAGCGTCTAAATTAAAGTTAATTATAAGGGCTTCTATTAACTTATTAGGGGGCTCTTCTGCTTCCTCTCCTTTGTATTCTAAAATAAACTGGCTAATATGGCTATTAAGTCTCTTCCTAGACTTGTTATGTTCTTTCTAGGTATGCCTTATAGACCAACATTCTTCCTTGCCGCACACGAAGCACTTCTGGCTGGTTTATCTGCGGGGGTATGTTTTCGTATAGGGGTTGCTGCGGGGGTTACGGGTAGGACTTGGTCGGTATAGGTGCTGCTAGCGGTAGCGGCGGTCCGTAAAGTAGACGTCTGAGTCTGTTTGTGAATATTAAATATCCGTAATAAAGGCTTGCGTGCTGCCTAGTGGGTTTAAGACTTCGTACGTTATAATAGAGGAGCGTAGGTTATTAATGAGGTTAGCTAAGGTATCTGCAGGCTTATAGTAGGCGTACTTATAGGGCTCTACTTCCTAGCAGGCCATAATAAGTTTATTGTACAGGAAGTCGTCCGTTCGAAGCTTAATATTAAGACTATGCTATAGGTGGCGGAGGTCTTTAATAAGGATTTGCAGGCACTCTATAGTTAATTTTTCAGTATTCTTATCTATTATGGTCCGTAGCTTGGTCGCATTCCATTGGGTAAGGATATTACGCTTATATTCTAGTCCTTTAAAGTAGTTACATATAGCTTCGTATAGCTTATTAAAAGGAACACTAAGGGGGTTACTCTTAAGGTTAGTATAGTAGTGGTCAAGTGCTAGGCCGCGCAGTATGGTAGAGTAGGCTTGGCTAAACTCCTATTTAGGAATATCAGCCTTCTGATAGAGGTCCGTAAAGATAGTTAGTTTAAAGTTAAAGTTATCGTTTTCACCGCTGTACTTGGATTCGTCGGTATAGAGCTTAGCTAGGTTGGCTAGTTCCTTACCGTAGGTCTTTGCTTAGATGGTTTGCGGATCTATAACTTAAATAACGGAAGGGGTTTGGTCCGTATTTTGGTTTACAGGGGTGTTACATTCCGTAATTTGGGTTACGGGGGTATTGCGGTCCGTAACTTAAGTACTAGGTATGCTTTAGCCCGTAAAATTAATTCTAAAACTACTTAGGTTTGTAGGACGAATTTGGTTAAGAGGGTTAGGTATAAGGCTAGTGATTATATTAAGTTTGGAAGAAGTAAAGAGTTCCTTAGTTTCTTAGAACTGGTCTAGGATTTCCTCCTTAGTCTATTCCGTTTGGTCCTTTTCGTGTATTGTGTTGTATAAGGACTGTGTAATAGTAACTCGTTTATTCCTTTTAACCTATATACCTTGGTTACGTAAATGGGTTCATAGTTTGCGGATAGTAGTGGGGTTGTAGGCTTTAAAAATAGCTTCCATAAAGTCTGTAAAGTCTTCCTGGTATTGCTCCCATAGGTTGTCGTTTATAAGCTCAAAGTATCTGTATTTAAGGATTTTGAAACTGATATAGTCGTTAACATCGTTTATAGACGTAACGTCAACTCCTTATCTTTACTTCTTTTAACCTTCGCTGACTTGCTTGCTGATATCTGCCATACTGTATAGTGTAGTGCGTAGCGGGCGGAAGAGTTCTTGTAAGGGTCCATAAAATCGGTTTACGGGCCGTTTGAATTCGTAGGAGGGTAAGAGGTCTCTATAAGGGGTCTTAACAGGTCCGTAATGGTTCGCAGAAGGGTAGGGGGTCTCCATAAGGGGTCCGAAAGAGGTGTAGTAAAAATGGGGGTTCGAGGTTCGGAGGAGGTTAAGGATAGGGGGTTCCGTAAGGGGTCTAAAAAGACGTCGGAGGTATCAAAGGAGGGTGTAGTAGGAGCAGGGGTTTGAGGTTCAAAGGTAGGTCGAGGGTAGAGGTTTCTGTATAGGTCTGTATTCGCGTCTATAAACTTCCGGTAAACCGTACTAAGACTTAAATAAGTATATAGAGTTGGTGATAGGTCTATAATCCCCAACTTCTAACCTTCTAGTAGGTTGTACTAGGAGTCTGAATGGGTGGTCGCTGTCATATGTATCGCTTAGTGGGAGGTGTCAAGTGATTGCTGATCTGTGCGCGCTTACTGATCAGTGTTCGTACTAACTTAATAGCATAAGTGAGTCGTATCCACGGGCACGAAATATATATAGTATTATATACTTGTTTGGATAGTGACTGTTAATTGTATGAAGTAGACTACATGGTCTATATACTGATGTGTCCTCTCCCTAATTAGTTAATGCTTTATAAGTGCACCAGACGCGTAAGCGAGTAGTTGGTGCACTAAACGCGTAAACGCGTACCTGGCGTACCAAGCGCGTAGGCACGCGGTTGGTATGATAGGTGCTGTAATTATACACTAAGATTTATAAAATTCTATTATTAATTTATTAACCACTTCTTAAAAATTACCTAGCTATTAGTAAACCTAATAAAAAAGAATATAAAATTTAAATAAACCGCTAAATATAAATAAGCCTTTAATAACTTAAAATATTGCTTTATAACTACTCTAATTCTTACCTACTATAACCCTAGCCTTAAATATATTATTAAAATAAACTTATCCAATTATATACTAGGGGGAGTATTATTATAATATAATAAGAATAGCGAACTATATCTAATAGCCTTTCTCTTTTAGAAACTCGCCCCTACTAAATTAAACTATAAGATATATAATACGGAGCTACTTATAGGTATTAAATACTTTAAATAATGGCGTCCTAAGCTTAAAGAATTACTATTTCTAATACGCGTATTAATAAACCATAAGAACCTATAGTACTTTATAATTATAAAGTAATTAACATAGCGCCAAATTTATTAGGCTAAATACCTCTTATAATTTAACTTTAAGATTATATACTAACTAGGCAAACTTAACCAGAAACCTAATATATTAATATAATAATTATAGGATCTACCTATAAACGCTTTAGATAAATAGATTATAAATTAATTATAAATCTTATTACCCCTTAAACATTTTAAAAAACTATATTCTATATTTCTAGATATAGAACTTAATAGAACTAAATTAGAACTAAATAAATATTATTATTATTCATTGCTTAATGTCCGATTCGGATCCCTATTAGGCCTACGCGGACTACTCCTTATATACATATAGGGAGAAAACTCTTTTGAGAAAACCCTGTAATCCATCTCCCTGCCTTTTGGGACTCGCCTATAAGGTGCCTACGAGTTACCTATAGTGCTCTACTACCTTACTTTTTGACCTCCTTAGGAACCACTGCTGCTGTAATAAGCCTACGGACGCGCTAGTATCGCAAACTTTGCTCTACTACTGTAGAGTTATTAGGGGGCGCCTATTGCTCGCCCCTTTGCCTTCCATTACTATTTCCTTTACAACCTGAAACTGGTCTAGCATATCTTAGCTAATAAGCTACTGGGTAACCACCTTAAGACCTTTTTATATTAAGAGTAGTGTGTTATAGTTCTCTGTGCCAGCTACTAAGAGCATAGCTTCTTGGTTGGTGCGTAGGGGGCATAACAGTATTACGTGTTTTGGTGTCTGTCTTGGCCAGCCACATTCGCATCTTGGGCTACCTACTAGGACACCTACCCAGTAGAGCCAATCTTTTAGTCCTATTATCCCTGTTCTTAAGAGTGTTGCTATTATATTTTCTGCCTTTGTTAGGCCTTCTTGGAGCTCTTAAGTGTTCACCCCCCATGGCGTTGACCATGCCACGGCTTGGGTTTCTCTTGCCTGAGTCAGCCTCTGTACCTTCGACTCCCATGCGCCTCTCCAGCGTTGAGAACTAAATAAATAGGAAATAGAAATTAATAAGCCAATAGAATATAAATATAAGAATAATATATAAATAGTAGATATAATAAAAGCGATTTAAATAGGAAAATAATAGCATAAGGATATTATACTTGCTAAATGTGGAATTTAAAATAATTAATTATATTATTAATAGAAGATGGTAGTTCTAAATTCTAAACCTTTATAATTTAAGCTACTCAAATTTATATATAATTCCCCTATAGTAGGGCACCCTAGCTATATAAAGACCTATAAGATTATTTAATAAGTATACTACTAGCCTATAATATATAACTATATATAAAAAAACGTTTAAGTATATAGGATATATATGTATAGAGAGAGAGAGATTCTTTGATTAACGTCTGATACGGATCCTTGTGGCCCACGCAGACTACTCCGTTACAGGGGAAAACTTGTGTATTTACAGGAAATCCTGCAGTTGGGTTGGGGGAGGAAAAACCCTATGAGCCACCTCAGTAGGATGAAAAACCCCGATTTGCCATGTCCGTCCGTAGCAGCGGCCCTGCGGGCCTACAGCTACGTCCTGTCCTCCTTAGATGTTCGAACTCCTTGGGAACCACTGCTTCCTTCTCCAGCTTATCCAAAGCTAGGGTTCACTACGTCCCAGCTAGGCCTCGCCGATCGATCGCCGTGTACTTATTGTCTTTTTCTCCCATATCTTGACCGTCCCCTGTGTGCTATCTCTTGTTGACCATTGCCATATACGCCTTGCCTCCCCCCCCCCTAGAGCCATCGAAGGCGTAAGGGGGATTCATCCGTTCTAGCTGCCGTAACACTAAGCAGCGGGATATATTGTATTGGGTATCTTTTGTGCCTAGGCCCCAGCTAGGCCCTCTCAAAGGGTCACCACTCCGTTGAGAGGAGACAAGGAAAACCGTGGGTCGCAATCCAGGCTGCTGGGCAGTATTACGGTAGTAAGACGGCGAGTGACCGCATGCTCCGCGGGCGATCGCCCTGGGGGTTAGGAGGGGCCGTATATTTGCTCGTTCGTTCGCTCGTTCGCATTTTTCTCGTTCGTCGATGTGAGGTCGTCGATGCTTTCAATTGGGGGTTGGGGGACGTTGGATTCCACCTTGTATCTGCGAGGATTACACAGGTTTGAAGTAGGAGAACATAGTAGTAGTCTACTATGAAGGGGGTACTGTAAGTAGTGGTTTTCGAGATCTCACTATCCCATGCGAAATTCCTTCACTACCCCCCACAACATTTCAACAACCACCGGGTCCTACCCGCAGCTGTGCGACGTCTCTGCGTTGGCTCTGCTGAGTCCGAAGACCAGCAGGTTCGTAGGCCTCACCACGTACAGGTGCAGAGTCCGATTTCGAGGACCTATATATGTATAGAAAGACCTCTTATATAAAAAAGCAAGGAGTACTTTAACCGCTACTAATTCCAATATAAAAATAGCGCGACATCTTAATTAACTTTATAGTTAACTTGCCTACTAGTAATAGGTTTATAAATATTATAGTAGTTGTTAACTACTTTATAAAAATGCGATATATAATCCCTATAGACTTAATTAATGCAATATTAGTAGCCAAATATTTTATTAAGCACGTCTTTAAGTTATACAGACTTCCTAACTTAATAATATCCAATTATAAAAGCTAGTTTATTTTAGACTTCTAGTAAGCTCTACATAAACAATTAAGCATTTAAATATAACTCTTAACCGTATTGTACCTAAAAATAGATAGTTAAACTAAAATTGCAAATGTAATTATAGAATAATACTTATAAATATACTGCTCCTACCTATAAGACAACTAGGAAAAATAGCTGCCTTTTGCCAAGTTTACTATAAATAATATAATAAATATATTAACAGGCGTAATTCTATTCTATATAACCTATAAATAAGACCCTAAACTTGGATTTAAACTATAACCTAAAATTAATATAATAGGACCCATAATTAAACGGATCTAGTTAATTAATATATATAACTTCACTAATTAAATAAAGCAGTTAATAGAACTATTATAAAGTAAATTAATATACACTTAAACGGTATAGGAATAGCATATAAATAAAGAATAAGCTCCTGTATAGGACTTTAAAAAAGGTAATATAGTTTACCTAAATATACAAAACCTATAAACTTAACGGCCCTTAAAGAAACTTAGCTGGAAGTTTATAGGCCTGTACTAAATTAAGAAAAAACTAAGCCTATATACCTATAAGCTTAAACTACTAACTAAAATAAAAATACACCTAATATTTTATATAAGCTTATTACAACCTTTAAAAAATAATCCTATAACTCGCAAAATTCCGCCGCTACCTCCTATAATAGTTAATAACAGTAACGGTTCTTACTTTATTAACTTAATTAATAATATATAATAGAAAACACAATCTAAACAATTTAAACTTCTTATTAAGTAGAAAGGATATAAAATATAAACCTAGGAAACCTATAACTAGATTAAGGCCAACGCGCCTTTCTTAGTAAAAGAGTTCTATAAAAACTATCCTTTACAGCCTACTTTAGCTAGATAGATATAATATAAAGGCAAATAACTGCTACCTAATATAAAGATATAAAACACAATAGTAGGAAACTTAAAATTAAAAAGAGCTTAAACTATATTACAACGCTTATAAGGCGATAAGTTATAAATTCTTAACTAAATTAAATTGTTTTAGACCTTTGGCTAAAGGGGGGGTACTATAACGGGACTAGCCTAGTTATAGTAAGAATATCTTAGTAAAACACTTAATAGATAAATTCTGACGCTTTAATTAAATTCTGCCAATTCTATTAAGTCAATTAAATTCCACTAAATTCCACTAATGTAATAAAATTTAGTCAAAACCTATTAAAACCCACGTATGCTTATATCCACACATCTACTACCAAGACCCTTAAATATTTAGTTATAAGCTTCCTATATTCCCTTCTCCTCTTTATATAACGTCTTATACTCTATAAGAGCTATATACCCTTAAATTAGATAGAATTTATATTATTTCTTTAAATCTTCCCCAAAGCCTCTTTGCGCCCTTATATTTATAAGGTAGTAGGTTAATAATAAAATCTATAGTAATATCTGCCCATTATTATATATGTACTAGTAGAGGGCATAGTAGTCCTTAGTACTTTATATTAAAGGCCTTAGCGCGCTTATAACTGTAGTAGGCGCCTATAAAGTGTTTAACTAAATTTATTATTTTTGGCTAGAAATAGTATCGGCTAAAAAGCTCGTAGGTTCCTTTTTTGCCTAAATACCCGCTTAGTTAGAGGTTATAGGCCATTTAGATTAGTTGTTGTTATAAATTTTCTAAGTTAGGGATAAATAGGCGGCCTCTATAATAGAGCCTATTCTCTTTTACTTTTAAGGCTACTATATTAATCTAGCCTAAGCTTTAAAGGTTAGTAGGCAGTATATAGGCGCTAGCGGTCTTTATAATAATAAGTTAATATAATAATAGATTAATAGAGATATTATATACTATAGTAATAAGCTTATTAATTTTAGGAGATAACTTTAGTTCTGTAGTATAAAGCTAAGGTATAGTTGGCTTTATTATAGGTAGCATACTTAAGGTTAAATTCTGTGCTTTTAGGATTGTCTATTATTAAAACTAATTATAGGGGTTATCTTTAGACTAAGGAGGGTGTAACAGTTCACCAGCACTACGCTGAGACACAAGATCGTCGCCTAAGAGGCTCCGAGACAGGATCGACCCTACCCTTGTATGTCTCGGATACGGTTAAATATTGAGTTATAGACTACGGAGTTCCGGGTCTACTTTCATGTATTTAGTTTACTTGATTTCCATAGATTTAGAATTAAGTCGCTTATTTAATTCTCCTGCACTACAAGCTTACAATTATAAGTCCGGGTCGCACTACCTGCTAACCAATTAATCTACTACCTTATTTATAAAGTCACTACTTCTACCACCTTTGCAAGTGTTTTGAACTTCTTTACCTACTAAACGAACGGACGGTCGTACCTGACTAATGAACATACCTAATAGACAAACGAACCGATGAATCAAATTAAAAGCTCAGAACGTTAAAATAAGGTTTCGCCAAGACGCTAACCTAGGACCCTGCTTGACCTGTTAAAATTCTAAAAATAATAACCAATACAGACGGACCTTATTTAAAATTCAACCTTATCCTTAAAAAGCTATCTAATTAGATGCAATGGTTCTTTATTATTTAAGATACTGCTAAAATAAACAATGTATGGCAGTACATCGACCTATTAAAGAAGAAAGACGAGCTTCCAAAGCTGCAGTTACCCAGTTAACCTATACTAAGAGACGTGCTTCCTACTGCTATATTAATAGCCAAGCTAGATCTAAACCAACTTATTGCCTATAATCAACTCTACATGGAATATAAGGACGATATCCACGTATACTAGAAGCAAGAGCAAGCCATAAATGATATTAGTAATTATATCGTCCACACAACGTCGGTAGCCTACCTCTTTCTTATTAAAGACCTCGAAATGGTATACGAACGCCTTTAAGAGTTAAAGACTGTACTCGCCCCTATCACCTTAGGTCAAAAGCGCGACGTCCTTAATTAATACACGGCTCTTAAAGCCTACAACAAAAAGCAGAGTATTAAAAAATGGCTAAACAGCTAGAGGAGCGTCTATAAGCTAGCAGAGGAATTAGAGCTTCTAGACGTATAGGGATTTAGGCCCCACTACGATTTTGTATAAGCTATTAAAGCCATCTCTTCTAGTTTCGCAGGAGCACTGGCAGTAGACCTAATTAGGAAAGAACGAAAAGATGAAAAGGCCCTATCCATTATCGACCTTATTAAGGAATTCAAGGAGCACTACCGCATGCAGTAAGCATTATCTACCTTAACTGCCAATAACTCTGCACTTGCAACCCTTTAAAACAATTCCAATTTAGACTCTAACGGCAATTCTAATTCCAATAGCAATTTAAATTTAAGATGGAACAAGGAATGCATATGCGGCCTTATACATCGGTTTAACGAATGCTACTACATCGCTAAGTATAAGCGCCCTTAAGGATGGAGACCAAGGGCAGACGTCCAGAAGAAAGTAGATAAAGCTATCTTATCTACACCTTAGATTAAACGCATTGTTAACTAAATTTAAAAAAGAGCACAGGAAATAAAGGAGAATAATTAGAATATATAATCTACAATTAATTTTAATTCTAAAACCCTATATTCTACTAAACTGACTAGCTATGCTGCTGTGTTTAGTACTAGTTAAACTCCTTTTAAACTCCAGAACATCTGGATACTTAACCCTAGCATAGATATCCACGTCTACAATAATAAAGAAGACTTTACCTTCTTATACCTAGCAGCAGAAGACGACTACCTAATTACTGGCGGAAATTTTAAGAAAATTCAAGCCTATAAAATAGTAACTATTACTGTTAATACACCTACTAGGAAGTTAAAAATAAAGCTATTCTATATAGCACTAGTACCCACCATATTTATAAATATTATAGTGCTTTTAAGAGCTACTAATAACAATATCCATTTTAACTTAGGATGAAACTTGCTATACTGTCTAGTAACTAGCAAAATAGTATACTATGCGAAACGACTAGGGGGCTACTAGGTACTAATGCATAGAAAGCCTATAAGTACCCTAGATTCAACTTAATCGACCTTTTTAATAGGAAGATTTTAGCTAAGCTAAATGGCCCGTAAACTAATTGGAGCTATAGCTATAAGATAGCATAAAATTCTTGGCTATACAGGACCTAATGCTATTACGCAGCTTCCTAAGTACGTTATTGGCGCAGAGCTAACTGAATTTAAAACTAATAAATAAGCACCACTTAAAATTAAATATAAAGTTTGCTTACTAGCAAAGCACATATAGTAGATCTCTTAAAGATAAGAACACGAATTTCTAGCCACTTAACCATTTAAATGGCTAGCATTTAATATTATTTACCTTGGAGTACTAGGGTATAATGGTAATAGATATATTATATATTTTTATTATACGTATTCTAAATTTAACTTTGTGTTTACCTTTAAAAATAAGAACAAAGCTACCGTCCTACCTACTATTTATAAGACTTACTGTTTAATTAAAATATAATTCTACTAAGATATTGTCTTTTTCTAGAGTAATAATAAATAAGTATTTAGACAAACGGAAGACACTCTAGAGATATGGTGTACAGATAAAGGCATTACCTTTAAATACCGAGCACTATATACTAAAGAATAAAATAGTGGAGCAGAATAATCTGGATAAACCCTTATAAAATAATTAAGATCTATATAGCTGGAAGTATTCTTACCCCTATCTCTGGGACTAAAAGCTTTCCTTACTGCTAGCTATACACTTAATTAAACACCAAATAAGCAACTAGGTTGGAAAACTCCGTATAAGGTCACCTATGGCAAGCTACCGTTACTTACCCATATATATAAATACGGTTGTAAAACCTATACGCTAAACAAACAAGTTAGAAAGGGAGATAAGCTAGCTCCTTATATATTAATTAGACACCTAGTCGGCTATAATTTAACTAATATCTACTAAATTTAGATTCTAAGTCTTTACAAAGTTATTTAAACTAGAGACGGTATATTTAATAAGACCTTATTCTATAACCCCAAGGGTTAAAATATTAATTACCTACTTAGGGAAGCATTAGAAGACACTATCTAGGTAATTAGTCTACTAGAACCTCTCTATAAGAACAAATCTAAGGATAAATCTATCCTATATAGACCTACCTTAAATGCAGATTAAATAACCATATTAAGCGACTCAGCAGAGCTTTATATAAAGGATATTAAACAGCTACTAACTTCTATTAGAATAGTATCTCCAGATTTACTATAAGTAAATACTATACCGGGAGGACTTTAAGACAATATCTTAGATATAATTAAAACAGCTTCTACCTAGCCAAGTAGTTTACTAGAACAGTTAAATACAGCTCTATAAGCTAACGAAGTCTCGGCCAATCCTTCTACCGACCTCGTCCTATTAGAAGGTTCCAAATAAATTTAACGTCAAGCGTACGCAATAGCACTATCCAATCTATCTACCTTATTTAGTTACTACGCTGGCTTTACCACAGAACTAGTAAAGGATGTTAACCAAACTAGATCCTCCCTATATTAAGACAATCTTCCACTAGAACCAAAGAATCTAAAAAAGCCAAGAAAGCACCATTTAACTACTGGCTTTTAAAAGGCTATGGAAAAAGAATATAACGACCAAAAACGCCAAGGGATATTTAAGACCGTCCCAAAGGAAGAAGCAACCAACGACTAAATCCTTCTACTAAAATAGGTCTTTAAATACAAGTTTAACAGCGACAGCTACCTTTAAAAGCTAAAAGCTCGGCTATATATCCGCGGAGACCTATAGATTACTAAAGAGAAGACCTATACAGCAACCCTAGCAGCTTAAATATTCCGTGCCCTTATAGCTATAGCAGCCGCATTTAATTTGGAAATTTAATAGTATAATACTATAAACGCATTTATGAATGCAAGACTAGATAAGCTAGTCTACTATTACTGCCTAGAAGGATTTAATTAAAATGGACATATCCTAAAGCTACTTATTACGCTATATGGATTAAAAGTCTTACCACTGCTTTAGTATAAAGAGCTCACTAGTATACTAGCTAAATTCAGATTAAAGCCTATCTTAGGTACTAACTGCCTTTACACCAATAGACGACTTATTATCTTCTTTTACGGAGACAATATTGCCATTCCATTTGCCAAAAAGGACCTTTAAAGACTAGAAGAATTTAAAGCTAAACTTCTATATTAATACAAGATCCGTGCACTGGGAGAGCTATAATAGTTCCTAGGAATTTAAATTAAATAAGATCGTGCAAGTAGAAAGCTCTAGCTCTGCCAAGACTCCTATATTAAAAAGATAGCTAGTCAATTTAATATCTAACTAGAAAGGTTCTCTAAAATACTACTACCTAATAAACTAATTCCGTCTAACCAGCAGAAGAACCCTTAAAGAACACTAGCCTATCAGCAATAAGTCGGTTCCCTTACGCACCTTGCTATATTTGGAAGGCCTAATATTATAAAGACACATTCTAAGCTGGCCAAATTCCTTATTAATCCAAATTAAAAGCACCTTAATACATTAAATCAAGCCATTACCTATTGCCTTGGAACAAAATCTACGGCTATTAAATACTCTGGCGAAGTATTTAGAGCACATATCTACTTTAGAAACCCTAAAGGAGAAGACGTCACCTTTTACAGAGCATTTAATGCAGTATTTATAGACCATAAAGAGACTAAACGGAGCTCTTAAGGATACCTATCTATCCTATTTAGAGGACTGATTAATTAGAAGGCAACCCTATAAAGATTAGTGACTCGCTTAACTATCAAAGCGGAGCTCCTCTCCCTATCTACTACAGCTATTAAAATTATCTGGTGGTAGTATTTCTTTAAGGCAATTGGTCTCAATTTAGAACGTGATTTTACCCTACTATACAACAATATGCAGACTATACAACTCCTGAGATAGGATATACTAAAGCTTAATACCAAGCTATGACATATTAACGTCTATTAGCACTGGCTTAGACAGGAAGTCCAAGACAAAAAGATTAACGTATAATAGGTCCCTACAGATAAGATGCCTACTAATAGTCTTACTAAGATCCTACCCCGTTAAAGGCATGAGGCATAGGTAAAGCAATTAAATTTAGTGGATATTTAATATTAGATCACTACTATAACTGATAAAGACTCCTAAGTATCACCCTATACTACTCCTAAAGTTATATCTAAATTTCCTATTTTAGTATAGCTTTTATCTTCATTTTATTTTCTATAGCTTTGACTACACTGTCAAATCTAGGGGGGTATATAATAGTTTACTAGCACTATGCTAAGACACAAGATCGTTGCCTAAGAGGCTCCGAGACAAGATCGACCCTACCCTTGTATGTCTCGGATACGGTCAAATATTAAGTTATGGACTACGGAGTTCCGGGTCTACTTTTATATATTTAGTTCACTTGATTTCCATAGATTTAGAATTAAGTCACTTATTTAATTCTCCCACACTGCAAGCTTATAGAAGGTCTTATAAGCGGCGTATTAGGCTATTAGGTTTAGTACCTTATACTCCTAGCCTATATATAATTTTAAAGTTAAAACTAGAGAGGAACTTGTTCTAGCATACTTAGTGTTAGTTTAGCTATTTTATAGTTATAAAGTACTTAAAGTTGCGATAATCTGTAAGGACTTTAGTTGGCTAGTTAGGTTCTGCTAAGGAGAGTTCCAGTTAGAATTATTTAAACGCTTATATAATTATAAGAAGTTCCTTATTATAGATTTTATAGTTACATTCTTATAGTATAAGCTTAGATAAGTAGAATATAACTAGGTAGAGAAGGCCATTATTACCTATCTAGGAAAGGACGCCTATGTTAATATAGGCTAAGAAGTTAGTCTTAAGATAGAGTTATTGTCCTAGTATAAAATAAGCTAGAATAGGTGCTTTAGTAAAAGTATCTTTAAGGTCTTAGAACGCCTTCTTATATTTAAACGTCTAAATAAAATATAGATATATTTTTCTTCCTTTTATAGAAAGGCCCTTTAATTATATTATTGCTATAAGTAGTGCTATAACACCTCAGAAGTTATATATAAATTTTTAATAAAAGTTAGCGAAACTAAGAAAGGCTTATATATCCTTAATACAGTTAGGGGTTTACTATTTAGTAATTATACGTACCTTTTTAGGGTCTATATAGACACCCTTAAAAGTAATAATTAGTCTAAGGTATTTTACTTCTGTAACTATAAATTTACACTTTTTTAAATTAATATAAAGTCCTATATCCCTAAGGCGCTATAGGGCCTTTTAAATATGCTTAGTATACTTAGAAGGGTCATTGCTATAAATATGCTTAGTATACTTAGAAGGGTCATTGCTATAAATATGCTTAGTATACTTAGAAGGGTCATTGCTATAAATATGCTTAGTATACTTAGAAGGGTCATTGCTATAAATAAGTATATCGTCTAGGTATGTAAAATAGAAGTTATTAGGGTAGTCCCATAAGGCGTTATTAATATAGCTTTAGAAGCTGCCTAGGATATTATATACGCTAAAGGGCATAATAGTATATTTAAATTGGCTAAAGCGCAATGCAAATGTGGTTTTCTAATTATTACCTTTCTATATTTAGAGGCGGTTAAAGGCGGCAATAATATTAAGCTTAGTATAGATTTTGGCTTAGCTAAGCCGCTTAAAAGTTTTATATATAAGCGGTATAGGGTATTAGTTCTTAATTATAATAGTATTAAGTCCTCTATAGTTAACGTAGAATTAAATACCTTTTTTTAGCTTCTTAGTAAGGAAAATAGAGGTAGCTGCTAGGAATATACTAGAACAAATAAATCCTTTATTAAGGTGCTCGTAAATATACTTTTTAATAACTAGAAGTTCGTTTTTAATATTAGGTAGGGTCTCTTATAGGGTAGCGTTTTTCTTTATTTAATATTAATAGTATAGTTATTGGGTTAATATAGGGGGAGTATATCTGCGCCCTTTTATAAGTATATATTAATAAAGTTATAGTACCTCTTAGGGAGGAGCTTACAGAGTTCCTTATTAGTAAATTCTTTTTTAAGCTTTATAAATTTCTTAAAGTCTAAAAGCAAAAGTCCGTAGAGTTCCGCGGGGGTATTATCTTCTAAAAGGTTAACTATATCTATCATATTACTATAAAGGACATAGTTATAATTAGAAAGCTATAGTAATGGTCTAGCCTTTTCTATATGCTATATAGTAAAATACCGCGGTACTTATATAGTAGTAGTTAGTTATAGGTAGAGTAATAAGGGGTTTCTTAGGTTAATGTCCTAGGGAGTAAATAGAGGCGGCTAGGCTATGCCTTAGGTAAGTCTCTCTATAGTATTTAAAGTTAAAGGTTACTTTTCTCTTTTTTTAATTAATAGTATGGTTGTATTATTTAAGCTAGTTTATTTTTAGAATAATAGGGTAGTTAGTAAGTAGTATAATATAGGCCTAGAGCTCTTTCTAGTGCCTATTTATATTTAGGTAGAGTTATACTATATAGGTAATCCTCTATGCGGTATAACTACTATTAGCGAGTTATAGGGCGCGGGCTTTAGTAAGGGGTAAGGTAGGTAGGTTATAAGTATATATAAATTAGGTATCTATAAATTTAGGTCAACGATAATTATACACCCCCTAAATAATACGCGTATACCCCCCAATTAATACATACACACCCCCTACCTTATTTGGTTTAGACGCTTCCTTATTAAGTTAGATGTTTCCTTATTAAGTTAGAATATCACGTACGTTTAACTTGTTTGCGCCTACATCGCGAAAATCAAAGTGCATAGCCAGTATTTCGCTTAAATGCTAAAGGCTCTCTATAAGTAGATCTGTTAACGCAATTGGCAGTTATAGAGCCGGTTGTAGGGTTGATTGGCCAACCGCCGCGACGCTCTACAATTGCAGGCCCTTGGATGCGAAGTAGAGGTATTAATTTGGGTCCCACCAGGCGCAGGCGCGCGCGAAGCAGGTGGCAGCAGCACCTAAATCAGTTTGCGCGACGCCTTATAAAGTACTGCGCAATCTAATTAATTGACTTAGTCGCGATCCAAATTTAGACTCTACTACTTATACTATAACTAAAATTAAGACTTAGAAGTCTATCCCACCTCATATATACCTTTTTTCTTTCCTTTATAATAATTTAACGCCTTAATGGAATTTTTTAAAATTTGGATATATTATACTTAGAAATGCAGAAAATAAGTAAATAAACTTTTTTTTAGAAAAAACTTTAATAGTTATTAAGTTATTTAATTATTTAACCTAGATAGTCCCTAATATATATATATTTATAACACTATAATATTTATAAAAAGATAGAGGAGCTCTTGCTGCACCCGGCCTAAAAAGACTAAAACCAACCAAAAAGAACCCCGAAAAACACCTAGAGAATCCCCTTAAGATGCCTGCATCGCAGGGGAGGCACACGTCGAACAACGGTGGTTTGTACTCGCGCGCGACCGCCAGAACCACGCCCAGCAATGGCCCTCCACAATAAGAACGGGCGAATACCACACTATAAAGTGGAAATACCTCTATTAAGAAGGCATCTAACAAAATATAAAGCCTATTAGACGCGTCTAGTATCCGCAATTATAGGGGAGTAACTATTAGCTATAATAAACTAATATAGCTAGCAGAATAGCTCTGCTATTTTAATATCTCTTAGGCGCCCCTTTAGTAATCCCTTAATTAAATCCTCTAATGGCTAAGTAAAATTAAAAATAAATAAACCCCTTTTTTACCAGCAAACCATACCTAGGCCGCTATAGCTGTGCTTTTATAGTATAGGGAACCTAACCCCCTTAAGATAATAACTAGGTATATAATTATAATATAACTAAATATAGAAAAAGTAGAGGGGCTTAAAGGATAATTAGAAATAGAAGTTCTTATAGAGATTTATAAGGAAGTCTATAATACTATTACAGTCTAATACCTAAGGAGTGGAGATATCAGAGTTACCCTAAAGGACTAATAGGCAAAGGAACAAGCTATAAGGGTAGGGGACAGGCTAGGAGAACATATTAGCATAAAAGTGCTCTATAAAGACTACCTAGTTAAAGTCCTAGCAGTTCCTATAAGCCTTAGGGTAGAAAAGGGATACTAGGCAAATAACACAGTAACTATATAGGAAATAGTAAAATATACAGAATGCCTTATACTAGGACTTAAGATTACCTAAATCTAATAGCTTTAATAGGAAAATGTAATTTAAGCATATAATAAAAATAACAAGAGGATATAAAAGTTGCTAAAGACTTACTAGGGAGACGCTGGTTAAATATATAGCTCCCTTATTATTAGCATATATATACTAGGAATGCAAAAACTCCTTATCTAAAAAGGAATAATTATAAATAGCCTTATATATAATATAAGGCTCTATAACTATAAACTACACCTAAAATGATACTATCGCTATATATAATAGGGACACACTTAATCCATATATACAGTACAGGTGTGCTGCGGCCACTATATAGGCCCCTATAATATAAGATACTGCTTAAATTAAGACTAAATAAAATACGCAAACTGTTACCGAAGTACATATAAGGCGTAGGAGAGAGTAGACTATATTAAATATAGGAGATAAAAGGCAAGGGCTTAATAGCTATAGGAATAACTATACGCTAGGTTATATAAATAGAAATAATAGGCAATAAGCTAGGGGGATACAGGTACCTTTCTAGCGTTCCCTACCTTTAATACTAGGGGGCTAGGCCAGCTATTCTAAGCCTTAATGGGCCAGAAGCGACGCCACGTGATATTACCAGACTAAATAGGGATATAAGGGTTATAGGGGACACAAGAAAGAGGACGCCCTATAGAAAAACCCCTATAGATAGCTACAGTAAGCTTAAGACTAGGACAATTAAGAATTAGACTAAACGCGGTAAATCTAACATTTGCAGCTAACCTATAAAGGGCATAAAGCTAACTAGTAAGACTAGGGGAAGAACTAGAGACAATAATAGATTTAGATATAGAAGCGCTAGTAGGAACATAAAACACAGAAATAGAAAGCCCTATATAAAATAAGTAGCAACTAGGGTATAGATATAAGAGACAGAAGTTCTAAAAATTCTAGAAAAAGTAGAAATAGAGAAAGCGAAGAATAAAGGAGAGTTAAATAACCCTTACTAGGGGTCCGCTACTTATTTATTATATAGTATAACTACGGTAATACAAACCACCACCTTATAAGGCCCCTACTAGACAGTCTAGACTTAGAGAAACACTATATCCTTACTATATAAGAGCCGTATTACAATACCTATATATAATTAATATACTGCCCCTAAGAATTCTAGCTCCTATACAAACCAAAAGCAGCTATATGTATATGCTTTATAATTAGTAAGGCTGTTAGCCTATCCTTATAGTTATAGCAAGCAGTTAACCTAGATATTGCAGTTATAATAATCTAGATATATAGAGGACTGGTATAAATTATTAATATATATAACCCTAGGGTTAAAGGGGTCCCACAAATAGAGAACATTATATTAGTAATAAGCTTACTAGAAACTAAAGGCATAGAGTTTATCCTATTAGGAGACATAAACCTCTACTACCTACAGTAGGGGGGTATCTATATCGCTGCTAAATAATAGGTAGAGTGCCTACTAAGAGCTATAGATATCTAGGGCCATAAGCTAGCCACTCCCCCAGGAGCAATTATATAGCAATAAGGCACCACTAGAAGTATAATTAACCTTATATTTATAGACGATAGCCTATACCAGAGACTTAAAAGGTGCATTCCTAAATAAAAATAGGCACTTACCTTAGACTATATCCCCATCCAGATATAGCTAGATTTGGATATTAAGGCGCAACTAAATAGTAAAAGATACGCAATAAGGAAGCTTAAGACAGACAGTTTCCTTAATATAGTTAAATAATAACTTTAAGACCTAGAAGAAATCCACCTAATACCAAACAAGTAAGGCTTATTAGCCACCCCTAAGGAAATTAACCAAAGACTAGAAAGGATCTAGGCAGCAATTAAAAATAGGCTAGAAGAGTATTACCCAGTCTTAAAACTAGGCCCCTATACACAATATGCATAGTCTGCATAATACGCGGTTTTTATAGCTAGCTAACAATAAGTAAAAAGGAAATATATAAGTAGCTATAACCCTAAAGACAAAAAATAATATAAAGACACAAGAAACTAGCTAAAGAATACCCTAAAAAAAGAAGTAAGAAATAACTGGAGATAGTTTATAAATAAATATACTACTAACCTAAGCATCCCCTATAACAAGGGCCTTTAGACCATAGCAAAATAGATATTAAAAAAAAAGGTAGGACGCCTAGCAGAAGACCTATACCTACTACCCCTATAAAGAGCAGGCGAACTATAGACTATAAGCAATAATAATAAGAAGGCGAAGATCTTTATAAAAAGATTTTTCCCTTAACTGGCTCTAGTAGACCTTAGTAATATTACTAGTAAAATACTGGTAACTTGTCTAAGGGTCAACAGCGATATAACAATTAAAGAAATAGCTAGAACTATTAGTCACCTCTTAAATAATATAGTACTAGGACTAAATAGGATCCTAAATAAAGCCTTAAAGACCTATAGTCCACTTATAGCACCTTAGCTTGTAGATATAGCTAGAGTATGCTTTATAATAGGCTACTACCCGCGACTTAGAAGATCTATAACGACGGTTATCTTATAAAAAGAAGGCAAAGCAGACTACTTAATCCCAGGAAGCTACCGCCCTATTGCCTTAGAAAACACCCTAAGCAAGATCTTAGAAAAGGTTATAGCGGACTATATAATAGACACAGTAAAGGAATACGCCCTACTACCACAAAGCTAAATAGGGGCAAGAAAGAATCGCTTAACACTATTAGTACTTATACTACTCGCTACTATCATTAAAACTGCATAGGCTATGCGCAAGGACTTTATAGTATTAATACTTAGCCTAGACATTAGTGGCGCCTATAATAATATACCCTATAAGCGCCTCCTATATATCCTTAGGGCAAAGGGCTTCCTAGAATGGATTATACAATTTATTTAAGGGTTTATAGGCTAGAAAGAGATATTACTAGTCTTTAGTAGATACCAGAGCCCCCCTATCGCAGTTATAATAGGTATACTATAAGGATTACCTCTTTCACCTATACTCTTCCTTTTCTTTATAAGTAACTTACTTAATACCTTTAAGGAAGAGGCGACCTAGGGGATAGACTTTATTAACAACATAAACCTAATTATATATAGGCCAACAGCCGCAGAGAACTGTAGAATACTAAAGAAAGCCTATAACACCTATATAGAATGGGTAAAATAACATAGAGTCTAATTCTTACTAGAGAAATACCAGCTAATCTATTTTATAAGAAAATATAACCAATCTGTAGATCTCTAGTATACAATCCATATTTAAGGCTTTAGGGGTTAGCCAGTTTAGGGCCTAAGGGTATTAGGAGTATAGGTAGATAGTAAGCTCTAGTAGAGCGCACATACGGTGCAAGCGGCCTGTAAGGGCTAAGTATAGTATATTGCATTATCCAAGATTATTAATTCTATATAGGGTCCATACTTCTAGAGGTCACGCCTACTATACACAGCAGTTATCCAGCTAACTATAACATATAGATCCAGTGTTTAGGCTATTAGAGAAACTAAAAAGGGCCCCCCTAAATTACTCCTTAAACTACTTTAAAAGGTCCAAACAGCCTGCCTCTAGAGTATAATAGGCGGGTATAAGCAAACGGCCACAGCACTGCTTAAGAAGGAAGCCAATATTCCCCCCCTATAACTATATATTAAAGCCGCTGCAATATAAAGGGCGTAAAGTAAACGTAACTCTAATATTATAAAGTATATTAAGATATGCCTAAATAAACTATAGAGGGACCCTAGGGCGCCTTATAGAAGAACAAACCAACAACCCTAAAGTAGGGAAGAGATATTGGAGAAACAGGTAAAGAAAGCAAAAGAAGAATAGTACTACATTAGGGCCCAGGCCTATATAGAGAAGAAAGGGAGACGTATAAGAGGCCAGCAAAAACAATAGTAAGAAAGAGAAAGAAGCTAAAGTAGAGTATAAAAAAATGCTAGGAAACTATCTTCTATAATATAATACTAGTTGGACCAACACTAGAGAGGCGTATGGGAGTTAAAGGTATAGAGGCTAACTTAGGCAAGAGAAACCCAAGCTATGGTATAGTTAACGCCATAGGGGGTAAACACTTAAGAGCTCTAAGAAGGCCTAATAAAGGCAGAAAATATAATAGCAATACTCTTAAAAATAGGGATAATAGGACTAAAAGATTGGCTCTACTAGGTAGGTATCCTAGTAGGCAGCCTAAGATATAAATATAGCTAGCTAAAACAGACACTAAAATATATAATACTATTATACCCCCTATACACTAACTAAGAAGCTATACTCTTAGTAGCTAGTATAGAGAACTATAACATACTACTCTTAATATAAAAAGGTCTTAAGGCGGTTACCTAGTGGCTTATTAGCTAAAATGTGCTAGACTAGTTTCGGGTTACAAAGGAAATAGTAATAAAAGGTAAAGGGGCGAGTAATAGGCGCCCCCTAATAACTCTATAATAGTAGAGTAAAGTTTGCGATACTAGCGCGTCTATAGGCTTATTACAGCAGCAGTGGTTCCCAAGAAGATTAAAAAGTAAGGTAGTAGAGCACTATAGGTAACTTATAGGCGCCTTATAGGCAAGTCCTAAAAGGTAGGGAGACGGATTATAGGGTTTTCTTAAAAGAGTTTTCTCCCTATATGTATATAAGGAGTAGTCCGCGTGGGCCTAATAGGGATCTGAATTGGATGTTAAGCAATAAATAATATAATTATTTAACCTTTTTAAATAATTAATAATAACTTAATAGATAGATTTTTTTTTTAAAAAAAAAAGTTTTATATAAGGTTTTTAAAGGTTTTTAATATAATATTTTAAAAAATTAAGTTATTTTATAGTAGTGTTAAAAAGTGTTAAAAACGGACTTTTTTTTGGTAGGAAATTTGGTGTGGCTGCGCATAAGGTAGGACTGTGTATGAGGTGGGATAGACTTCTAATTGTGATGTTGTAGTTATAAAACTTACATAGCGCGCACTTTGATTTTTGCAATGTAGGCGCAAATAAGTCAAACGTACGTGAATTCTAACTTAATAAGGAAATATCTAACTTAGTAAGGAAGTATCTAAACCAAATAAGGTAGGGGGTATATGCGTATTAATTAGGGGGTATACGCGTATTATTTAGGGGGTGTATAATTATCGTTAACCTAAATTTATTAACGTAGTCTACGGGCCAATAGGCTATGTGGGCCTGTGGGCCATATCAAAACCCTACTAAAAATTAGAAAATCTATACCTTAATAACCACTTAATAATAAATTCTAAAAATTTAGATTTAGACTTTCATATATACTTTATAGCTTCTATTAGAGTTGCATAGTAAATAGTTTTAGTGGTTTTTAAGATACAGTAATTTAGCCTTATTTCGGCCCTCAAATTTTAATATCTTAAAAACTACTAAACTATTTACTATGCAACTTTAATAGAAGCTGTAGAGTATATATAAAAGTCTAAATCTAAATTATTAAAATTTATTATTAAGTGGTTGTTAAGATATTAGGGTATAGATTTTCTAATTTTTTTATGGGATTTTGACGTAGCCTATAGGCCCGCATAGTCCATTGGCCCACAGACTACGTTAGTGGCTTTGTAATTAATTATAGAACAGCTTTTATATTATTTTTTAGTAGTAGTTTCTATTATAGGTAAAACTATCTATTTCCATCTATTTATTTTTACTAGGTTATCTATTAAATAGGCTGATATATAGATCCCTTTATTATTAGGACATCCTAACCCGCGATTTAGGGCTAGGACTTAGTGTTTTATACTTCCGTATCTAACTCTACCGCTATTACTACGTCTTTATCTTATATAGTAGTAGCATATAGCAATATATTTAGTGTTTAGGGTATTAGGTTAGATATTAGGCGGTAGCTACTAAACCTAGCTATTAGGTAGTTTAGGTTATTACAATAACAGCCTTTTTAACGGCATTTATAGCAGCGTTTTAGTTTCTAGAGTAGCTTATACTCTCCGTCTATGTTACGGGTTCCGGCTGTAGCACCGCCAAGGGCTCGCTATAGGCGAGCCTTGGCACCCATAGTATATAGAGCCACGGTGCCTACGCACCTCTTGCACCTTTGTATAACATCCTGTCGTGTACCTAGTCAATGCTACGACTTCTCAGAGCCTCCCTGACCTTGTCTCGTGACAGTCTAAGAGTTTTTATAGAAAAGTTAGTATAGAGAGGTTGATATTAGCTCTAATACTATTTAAAGTAGTAGGTGTTAGTGGCTTAATATATATAGGTTTAGTGGGCCTAGAGGGCTTTTATAAGGAGGTCTTTAGGTAAAGATTAGTAGTAGTAATCTAATTTGTCATTTAATCTTCTATAGGACTGCTACTATATTATAAATATTATTATTATTATTTATTGCTTAACGTCCGATTCGGATCCCTATTGGGCCCACGCGGACTACTCCTTATATATATGTGGGGAGAAAACTCTATTTAAGAAAACCCCGTGATCCGTCTCCCCGCCTTTTAGGGCTTGCTTGCAAGTCGCCTATAAGTCACTAGTGGTGCTCTACTACCTTACTTTTTGACCTCCTTGGGAACTACTGCTGCTATAACAAACCTACAGACGCGCTAGTATTATATACTATACTCTACTCCTATAGAGTTATTAGGGGGCGCCTATTACTCACCCCTTTACCTTTTATTGCTATTTCCTTTGTAACCCGGAACTGGTCTAGCACATTTTGGCCAATAAGCCACTGGGTAGCCGCCTTGAGGCCTTTCTATATTGAGAGTAGTGTATTATAGTTTTCTGTGCTAGCTGCTAAGAGCATTGCTTCTCGGCCAGTGTGTAAGGGGTATAATAGTATTACGTGTTTTAGTGTCTGTTTTAGCCAGCCATATTTGCACCTTAGGCTACCTACTAGGACACCCACCTAGTAAAGCCAATCTTTTAGTCCTATTATTCCTGTCCTTAAGAGTATTGCCATTATATTTTCTGCCTTTGTTAGGCCCTCTTAGAGCCCTTAGGTATTTACCCCCTATAGTATTACCTATACTATGGCTTGGGTTCCCCTTACCTAAGTCTACCTCTATACCTTTAACTCCTATTCGTCTCTCTAGCGTCGGTCCAACCAGTATTATATTGCGGTAGATGGTTTTCCAGTACTCTTTTATACTCTACTTTGGCTCCTTTCTCTCCCTTACTATTGTCTTTGCTGGCCTCTTACGCGTCTCCCTTCCTCCTCTATATAGGCCTGGGC